>Ga0207078_1003_pt1 | contig 92184 bp, 78 predicted proteins | sample Alteio_BWMinHeat_60_FD_153579 | JGI IMG/M metagenome (GOLD analysis project Ga0207078, IMG submission 153579) | Enriched cells from forest soil in Barre Woods Harvard Forest LTER site, Petersham, Massachusetts, United States -... | ecosystem: Environmental > Terrestrial > Soil > Temperate forest >... | reverse complement strand
GCAGCTGCAGCAATGAAACAACAATTTGGGCCCGTCGCCCTCAAATGCTTAGCGGACAGCCATTACCTTGCCAAAAACTATTCAGCCGCCAAATCGGTATATTTACAATTAACTGACAGCTTTCCCGATTCCCCATTATGCGCCGAAAGCTTATTTTTTGCGGCCAAAAGTTCGGCATACCTGGATGAAGACCCTGCTTTGAGGAAAAAGTATCTCTCGCAGATTTTTGAATCATATCCTCAATCTCCATTTGCCCCGGAAAGTTATTTTCTTTATTATTCCTACCAGGAATATCTTCAGGGGGATAAACAAGCCATCCGGCATTTACAACATTTTTCTTCTCATTTTCCCGCAACACCCTTCTTAATTGAAGCTAATTTCTTGGCTGGACTTAACAGCAGGCTCAATCGCAAGTCTCCAACAGGAAAATGGATCAGCAAAAAAAACCTCACCTTAGCCATCGATTATTTTCAGGAAGCAGAAACACTTTTTGATCTCTATGCAAAGGAGGGAACAAAAATTTCATCGTCGCTGTTCAATTACTATATATCTGTCCGTTATCGCAGTACCCTGGAGAGGGCCAAGGCAAATTTGACCATTGCCAATGAATCGCAAGGGGCCAAACGGCAAATTTATTTAAACTATGCAACGGAAGTATTTAAGAAAATCGTCGACGATTTTCAGGACCCGGCAAATAAATATACTGCTGTGCTGTGGCAAGAATCCCCTTACCCGTTAATTTATCAGGAAAGTCTGTATGAACTTGCCAAAAGCTATTTAGCTCAAGGAAATGATCCTGCTGCAGATCAGATACTATCTCAAATGATCGCAAAGTATACAGCCACCCGTTCCTATTATCTTTCCTTAAGCCTGTTCGAAAAGGGCCTCATTGCCCTCAAGCAAAAAGATTTCGCAAAGTCGTTGGAATTGTTCCAATTAGCTGACACGACCGGGAAAGACCTTCTTTCGACAGATCAGAAATTGGATCTATGGATTCAGATCAGTCTTTGCTATAGTGGTTTAATGCAGTATGATTTAGCCATTTTGACATTATCGAAGGTGGTCAACGATGAGACAATCTCTCACTTACGCCTGAAAGCTATGTTTATGCGAGCCAATCTTTACACTCTTGATCATCGTCCCGAATTGGCCCGCAAACAACTCGAATCCCTTGCGCAAAAAAAGGGGGAATGGGCAATAAAAGCAAAACAACAACTGGAGAAGGAGCATGACTATTTTTCTTTCTGATCATTTAACATTAGCCAACATTTTCACTGATTCCAATTGGAACATTATCCTGATCATTATTGGAATTTGCTCTATTTTAAGTTTTGCCATCTTTATCGAACGGTTAATCCAATTAAAAAAATCAGAAATCGATACAAATTCATTTATTGTTAATATAAGAAAAAGTATTAAAGAGGGCAACCTTGTTGAAGCAATAGGCATCTGTGAAACAACGGGTGGAACCATCGCCAACATTATCAAAGCGGGACTCCTTAAACATAACCGGATTAAAGAAAAAATTGAAAGTGCTATGGAGACAGCCGGTCTGATCGAAATCGCAAAACTGGAAAAGAACGCTAAAATTTTGTCAATTATCGCCTACATTGCCCCTTTAATTGGCCTGTTGGGAACAGTACTTGGATTTATTCAGGCTTTTTCAGAAATGCGCATCAGCGGCCTTGTCGACATTTCAGCATCCAGAATTGGAGAAGCGATGGAATATGCCCTCATCACCACCGCAGCCGGCCTAAGCGTTGCCATTCCATCGATAATCGCTTATAACTATATCATCAGCCGTATCGAAGGCTTTGTTCTCGAAATTCAAACCACTTCGTCTGAAATTGTCGATCTGTTATCCGAAAGAGAAGACGATTACAGATAGACAAATAATTAAAATTATTTTTTAATCCTAAATACACGGTCTATAAATATATGGAGGGATTATGTCTATTTTTAATCGTTATCTATGCGTAGGTGCTTTTACTTCTTTCACCGCTTTTATTCTCTGCACTCCAGTTGTTGCTGATGATGCACAAATGCAGCAAACTAAGCAGGTTCAGCAATATAACCAGGTTCAGCAAGATAAACCGGATGATGAGCTCATTGCCAGAGGCGGCGGCCATGGCGGTGGCGGAGGCCATGGCGGCGGCGGAGGCTGGGGAGGCCATGGTGGCGGAGGCTGGGGAGGTCATGGTGGCGGAGGCTGGGGAGGCCATGGAGATTGGGGAGGCCATGGATGGCATGGTGATGGATGGCATGGCCATGGCTGGGGTGGCGGATGGGATGGTGGATGGGATGGCTGGTATGGCGGCGTTGGAATTGGCCCCTATTACAACTATGATAATTACTACCCAAACTATTATTATCCTTCAGATGGTTACTCTAACAATTATTACTACGTCTCTCCATATTAAACCCATGAGTATCCGGCATTCTGATTTTTAGATCAGAATGCCGGAAGATTATTTGACTCCCCTCTTCTTAGGATTATTCATTTGACAATAATTCATAAATGAGTTAAATCCTTCTATGTATTTCATTTCAACCTTAAGGAATAGAACAGCGAAATCTATATTTTCAAACCATTTGAACTATATAATTGCCATGGGTATATCTTGATATAAACAATTGTTTCATAACTGTTTATACAATTTCCACCTCCTTTCCTTGCCGATATTGAGTACAAGTAATCTGTAAAATCATGGAGAAATACGATGAAACTTTTGAAGCATATGCTGTTTTTGGCAATAACAGCTAGCTACCTGATGACCAGTCAAGCATTTGCCGATGAACAGGATGGAAATTCCAATTTCCACGAAGAATTAAACGAACGGGACTTTGATGCTTTACGAGATTTTTTAAAATCGAGACGGATAAAGGATTTGATCGAAAGAAAATCAAATCTTGTCATTAGCGGCGATGTTCGTACAGAATGGCGTCATTTGAATGAAACATGCTGCGGTAAAAAGATGCGCGGCCGCGGTTCTGTCAATGCAAAAGGCCTTCCCATTTCCCGAAATGATTTTGATATCGAATGCAACCTCTATTTCAATTGCATCTACGAACGCTCCTGGGCTGTTGCCCATGTCCGGTATGACAACCCGGCAGGGGTCGATGATAATGACCACCCATGCTTCCCTGCGAACCAAAATGACTTGGAACCTAACTGTAAAGACTGCTGTCTTAAGAGGTCCAAAGTATGCTTCGGCGACCCTGACGGATACCATGGAAGCGGCCGCGATAACGACCTGCACTTAAAAAAAGCCTACTTTGGTTATAACTTCTATCTCGATGATGATTCGAGATTCGATGTGGAACTTGGACGCCGCGGTAATTTGTATAACGTATTTACATCCAACATCCAATTTTTAAGCAGGTTTGATGGTCTGCTTTTCAAATATGATACGGTTACTCCCTACTTTGACTGGTATATCCACACGGCCGGATTCCTGGTGGACGAACGGGTCAACCATTTTGCCTGGATAGTGGAATTGGGTTTCTTAAGCATTGCCCATTCCAATTTTGATTTCATCTATTCGATCATCGACTGGGAAAAACATGGAAGAAACCGCTGCTTTCAGCGCAATCCTATAGCCTTCAGAAGTATTAACTCTCAGTTCACATTGATCTATAATTTACCCCCGGACACCTTTGCCTGTCTTTCAAAACCGGTCAAATTCTATGGTGCATTCCTGATCAACCATGCAGCTCCCAGAATGATCATCCCGGGAGCACCCGGGACATGTGACCGAAAAACATTGCAAAATCTTGGTTGGTATGTCGGTATGCTCATCGGTAAAGTGCGCAAAGAAGGCGATTGGGCCTTAGAGGTCCAATACCAATATGTAGAAGCATACGCAATGCCCGAGCAAGACTGCAGTGGTATTTGCCGGGGCAACGTCCTGGATGAAAGCGTGACAAGCTGTTCCAGACGGGGAGAGACCAACTTCAAAGGATGGAGAGTGGAGGGCCTGTATGGCTTTACCGATGATATCACACTCGACACGATCGTGGAGTATTCAAAAGCTGCCGATCCAAAAATTGGCGGCAGGCACACCTATTCGAAATTTGAATTGGAAGCTATTTATGCCTTTTAAACAAGGTAATCGTAGTAAAATATAACGCGCTAAGAATAAGGACAATAAAGACAATAAGGACAATAGGGACGCCAATTAAGGACACTAACGAAATTAAGAACTAATCGTTAGTGTCCTTAATTGGCGTCCCTATTGTCTTTTTGTTTTTGTTTTAAAACTTATATTTGATAAAAATAAAATATTTTGTTTATAATTAATTATAGAGCAGGACGTCAACTTAAATTAAAGGTGAATTATGGCTGCAAATAAATCCCCCGCTCCACAGAATCCATCGGCAGGACCGGTAAAAAAATCAACACCGATGGAACCCGTTTCGAAATTTTTTAAAAAAAGATCGGAAGCAAATGCTGAAATTCAAAAAAAAGAATTGGGTAAAGGGAATGATGTCAAATCTATTTTCAATAAAATTGCTCAATTGAGTCGCGATCTCGATTTTGAAATCAATTCTTTAAGGGAAAAAGGGGCCAAGATCAATATTAATGTCGAAAAATTTTTTTCTCAAAATGATCGTTTATCTCACGATGTAGTCAAGGATTATGGCAAAGCTTATAAGGCACTGAACGAATATGTCAATAAACATGCTCCGGCTAAACCGGCACAACTTAAGCCTTCAGCAGATAAATTAACAAGCGAACGGAAGGGCAAAATGAGAGGGGCACGTAACCGTTGGATTCCGGTTCAATAATCCACGCGATGGGCAAGTTTTTACAAAGTAGCCAGTTACCCAACTGCTTCGCGGTGTCTATAAATAACTTGGGGTGCGAGTTTCCCTAAAAAAATTAAACACAGAGGCACAGAGATACACAGAGAAAAAGTTAATAAGGTTGTCTTGGCTTTAAGAAACTATTTTTCGCGATGCGATAAAAACAAGTGCTTTTCTTTTTTGCATTCAGCAGTAAAGAAAGTTCTCTCTGTGTATCTCTCTTGCCTCTGTGTTTTAAAACTCGCCCATCGCGTTAATCTTTATCTTTATATCAAAAATGCGTATCATTTCCTTATGAAAACACGCGATCTGCTTGAATTAAAGGACTGGTTTTTAGCCGAGAGGCGCGAGCTTCCCTGGCGGCAAACGAATGACCCTTATGCCATCTGGGTTTCCGAAATCATGCTGCAACAGACAAGGGTTGCTGTTGTCATCTCCTATTTTCAAAGATGGATGGAACAATTTCCGACGGTCCAACAATTAGCAGATGCATCCTTAAACGAAGTATTGAAAGCCTGGGAGGGGCTGGGTTATTATTCAAGAGCGCGTCAACTTCATGCCGGTGCCAAATATATTGCGGCCGAGCTCAACGGAAAATTTCCCGATTCAGAGGAGGGGTTAAGTAAAATTAAAGGCCTTGGACCCTATACAATAGGGGCGATATTGAATTTTGCTTTTCATCAACGAATACCGGCTGTTGATGGCAATGTCCTTCGCGTTTTATCCCGCTACAATGCCATTGAAGAGGATATCTCCAAGACAAAGACCATAAAACAGATCCGTTCCATGACGCAAGATCTGCTGCCCCATAAAGAACCATGGATTATCAGCGAAGCTTTGATCGAACTTGGCGCAACGATCTGTGGACGTAAACCCAAATGCATGCAATGCCCATTAAACTTAAGCTGCAAAGCCCATTTACGGGGGATTGCCGATCAATTGCCCATAAAGCCTCAGAAGGCCGTTGCAATTCAACTCTACCGGGCCGTTGCCATTCTAGTTAAAGACCGTAAAATATGCCTTACCAAAGGGAATAAGGGCACTATCATGGCAGATCTTTACGAATTTCCCTATTTTGAACTTAATTCTCCAAAAGTCAGTGTCGAACAATTGACTCATAAGTTAATCTCCCATTTCGGGGATCAAATCGCATGGAATTGTGCTTTCCCCCAAGTCAAACATTCCTTTACTAAATACCGGGCAGAGCTTTACCCTCATCTTTTTCACGTGCAGGAGAATCATCTGTCCCTTAAGTCATCTTCGCCTTACCCATTTGAATGGCATGATCTGGAATTTGTAAAAAATCTTCCCTTTTCGTCCGGACATAAAAGAATTTTACAGCATTTATTTCATTTGCAAAAGAGCAATGATCTCATCGCGGGAAAACTGCTTGAGAACTTGGGAGTCGTCCACGCCAATGATATCTTCCATTAGACGCCTCTTTTTTGCAATAATTACGTCGATATTTTCCTCTAAAGTCCCTTTTGTCATCAGTTTAAATACCATCACACCTCTTGTTTGCCCAATTCTATGGACACGCCCGGTTGCCTGGTCCTCCCGGGCGGCATTCCACCAGCGGTCCATATGAATGACGACCGAAGCTGCGGTCAAGTCGATCCCAAGCCCTGCAGCCTGCAATGAGGCGACGAACACTTCGCAAGCCGGGTCTTTATTAAACTTTTCAAGAGCGCCCTTGCGGTCTATTGTCGCTCCGCGGATCGTGGCATAACCGATCTTCTTTTCCCTTAAATAACTTTCGATAATGTCCAGCATTGCCAGATACTGTGAAAAGACGACAACTTTCTGACCGCTCTCTCTTGATTCTTCCAAAAGTTCAATAAACAAGTCCCATTTTCCTGATGAAAATTCCTTATATTTCTCCGGAAGCTTGAGATAAACTGCCGGATGGTCGCAAATTTGCTTTAAATGGGCAAGTAAAGCAAATACATGGATGTAAGGCACGGGATTGGAATTGTCCTGTAACTCTTTTAAAAGCCGATCCTTAGAAGATGATAAAAGATTTTCATACAGCACGCGCTGATCGACAGAAAGCTCGCAATGAGCAATTTCTTCCGTTTTTTCCGGTAAATCGAGTAAGACATCTTCTTTTTTACGCCTAAGCACAAAGGGTTTGATCAATTGCGACAACAGTGCCTTTCGTTCGCGATTACCTTCTTTTTCAATAGGATGGATAAAAAATTTACGAAAATCCTGATCGTGCGGGAAATAGGTGGGCAATATCAGATCAAACAGGCTTTTAAGTTCGCGCAAGTAATTTTCAATGGGAGTTCCCGTCATCCCTAAACGCATATTTGCTTTTGCGTTTAATAAAGTTTTATAGATACGGCTGGATTGATTTTTGGCAATTTGCAATTCATCAAATATAGCGATATCGAATTGGTATTGGCTTAACAGATGCGCCTCTTTGCGCCATATCCCATAAGAAGTCAGCAAAAGATCGTTTTTCTCATAAAATTGGTCTAAACTGCGATTACTTCCATAAAAGGTCCATACACGCAAGGTTGGGAGAAATTCTCTTAATTTTTCTTGCCAATGGTAAATGACAGAGGTTGGGCAGACGACTAAAAAATGTTTTTTTTGTGCATCCTGGATTTTCTTACGCTTATTGATACTTGATTGAAGCAACGCCATGGCCTGATGTGTCTTTCCGAGCCCCATGTCATCACATAAAAGTCCGGATAACCCATGGTTATATAAAAACCATAACCATTTGACTCCCGCTTCCTGGTATGGACGCAAATGGCTTTGCAAACCGGAAATATCCGGATCTTCCGGCGTTTTTAATTCGATCAGTTCATGAAATAATTTCCAGGCTTTTTCCTGAGCCGGATTTTTACATAATGGAACCTCGATTTCATTTGAGGCGTTCAGCCTCAATATCTCTATACTCGACAATGTGATGGTATCTTTTTGCAAATCGATCTGCTTTTTATGTATGGCATGCAGCCATGCAAATTGTTTCTCTTCAAAATCGATTAAGCCTGCCCCGCTGCAAAAATAACGTTCCCCTGCTTTATATGCCCTCCAAAGGGCTGCAATCGATAAAGATCCAAGATCAGTCTTGTAATCCAAATCCAATGTATAGTCTTTAGTTTCCCCCCGCGAGCCGTAAGCAATGTCTTGTACCACGAGATGCCCGCTGATCTTCTTTAAGCGCGGATCTATCTCTTTAAGTTTTGGCAATAGTGCATGTAAATCATTTTGAATAAATGCAGAGACATCTTTACCTTCTATCGTCACCTCATGGGAAAAACGTTCAGGCAAACGAAGAGAGGAAGGCAGTTCATGGAACCCTTCCGATTCCACATAAACAAAATCGCCAAAAAAACGGTAAACCTTATTCTGATATTCGGGTACCAGTTGATAATGCGGTATGATTTGAATTTTTTGAGGTTCTAAGACCACAATGCTAACGCTTGATTGAGCAAAAGGACAAATTTTACTAAAAAAATGATCGACGAGTTGCAATTCCTCTTTATTTTTACGGATAAAGTCAGGAATCTCCGCCTCAGGGATTTTCTCGCCTGGATTTAATGGTAAATTGGTCTGCATGAGGGTTTTAGAAAAAAAGCCATCCCCTTCAACATAAACCCAGTCATCAAATTCAAGGCTTTTTGCCCTTTCGTCAAAGGGCAATTGACGTGAAAAGGAGATCTCTCCCGCCTGACTTAACGTGTAGACAAGGTCTGCTTCGACCGGCCTGATATGAACATTAAACCCCTCCTGCATGTTCAACCATGCGCGATGGCGTGTGATGAAGTCAGAAAGCTTCAAAGCCGGTATGATGGTATTGACAGAATCAAAGTATAGCTCCTTGACCTGATAAAAACCCAATTTTTGATGATACACCCATGAACCAAACACCTGATCAACGTCCCCTGGAATCATTAGATAACCTTCAATATGAAGATTTATCTCTTTATCAAAAAAAAGATGGTATGAGAGGGTAACCGGAGTATCATGTATCTCGGTTCCGGTCAAAAGCGTTTTAATCGTTTCATGATTCTTTAAGCTTTCAGCAACATCATTAAGATCGATTTCAGCCAATTTGTCATGATGTTTTTCAGAATAAAAACCGACCCCTGGAACATAAGTCCAATGACCGACCGGCATTCCCTTAACCTCTTTCGTCTCCTGGTGAAAAATGGGAACAAACCTCCGGTGCTCTGCATCATAAGTAATTTTTTCGACCCCTTTTTTCGATTGATAATATACCCGTAATGGAGAGTGAACAGTGGACAGGGAGGGAATGATTGCCGTTAAGATTTTTTCACAAAGCGTCCAGCGTAATGCAATTTCGGGAAAATCGACCGATAGCTCTGACGGCAATTTATGGTTTATCTCCGTAAACTTAATGGTATAAGGCAATTTTAATTCCTGCAAAGAGAGCAGGTACTTAGCCAAATCACTCCAGACCGACAGCTCATAGGACAACCGCAGAGAGGGCTCGCCCCTTTCCCACATCGATAATTCCTTATCCGACAGATTAGAAAATTTCAGGGAAGTTTCTTCCGTAGCCTCTTCTCTTTCAAATAATATTTTTTTTAATTTCTCTTGACTGTCCGGTGTTTTAAGCGTCATGGAAAAATGAAGATTTCCTTTGTCCAGCCAAGAATATTCTTTTTTTCCCTCGCAATGGAATTGAGTATTCAATAAATCGTCCATTTCTGAAGCGAATGAAAAACATAGTTTGTGCCACAAGGAACGATGGAAGCGAAGATGCAACGCTTGAGAATGATTACCATATATCGACAGATAGGCAATAGCCTGATGGATGCACCCTTTTTTATTGTCCCCTGCATCACAAGAACAAAATGTGTCTTTTAACCTGCCGTCGGAATCAAGTTGTAGAAAAACCCATATTTCTTCCTTTGTTTTCGGATCGGTGACGAGGACCTGATATGTCTCTCTTGAAAAGACTATTGCATTTCCTGAAAGTTGACAATCTTCTTGTCTGATTTGGCTGTGAAAGCGTTTTAAGAAATCAGGCAAAAGAGGCACGAATACCCCCTAGAAGCGCCATCCTAAAGTCGCCGAAACATCGTAAGAGGCCCACTTTACCTGATTGAAGCGAGTCGAGATATAGATTGCGCAAGTGTCAGTAAATACTCTTCTTGACTGCCTTCCATGGTGTGTCTGAAAGCGGCGATAATGTCCTACAATCCCGATGGAAATGTTTTTCCAAATTTCCCAATTGCCACCTAAGATAGCTATATAACCATGCCCATAAGCCTTTTGACTAAATTTGGGAGAATCAACACTTAAGTTCCAGTGGCCATTTCCTCTATAACTTGCCAGGTGCCACTCAAATCCGCCAAAAATATAGGCACAGTATTCGACCTTTACATTAAAATCTAAGCCGATCCAGGGACCATACCAGAATGCTTTATAGGAATTATTTAACCCATGGATAGGTCTTACCTTGTCGATGAAAACCCCCAAAACGTCGGCCTGGCATACTTGACGTCCGTTGAACATGCGCAGATCCTGTTCGTGGACGGAGCCTCCGATAAGCGGAGTGAAGGTACACCTGCCTCCGGTCGATGTTAAACGATATCCTACCGCACCGGAAAGGTCATAGACAAAGCCGCGCCCGGCTTTGGTTTTGGTAAGCGAAACAAGGTCGGTCTTATCATTTTCAGCAAAATCAGCTTCCTTACTTTCTCCATCATAAATGTGACCATAGTCGGCAGCTATTTTGATGGCATAATTTCTTGGAGAGACATAATTGATCACTCCGCCAATTTGAGCGATACGGAGTTTTTGCCATTGAACCTCTTTTGTGATATTTACTAAGTCCTTTATCCCGGTGCTCCATTCCAATTTATCACTTCTATAACCTAAATCGAGTTCCCAATTATTTGGAGAAGGCCAATCATTAGAAACCAATGCCGATGAAAACTCTACATCCCATGCATAAAGACCTCTTTGAAGGGTCAAAAGATTAAAAAAACAAATAATGGCAGAAATAAAAAAAATTTTCATAATCCCTCAAATGTCGGTTATACCGAAATGCATTGAAAAATTGGGAATTTGACAAGGAGGCGCCCTGAATTTGAACTAGGTATTACCGTTGCCGAAGCAGCTCAACTTGAATAAGTTGAGCAATGGAGGCAAGTCTCAAAAACAGCTGCTGCCAACGTGGTCAAAAATCAATTTTTTAATTCGTTTTGGTATTTCCCGGAAGCGTAGCATTTATTATTGTTTTGGGCAATTGAAATACAACATTTTCTTCAGTAAAAACAACATTCTCTACCTCTGATACTCCAAGTTCGATCAAACGCTGAATACAGCGCTGCACAATAGGCTCAGGTGTTGACGCCCCGGCTGTCAGCCCTATCGTTTTGGCATTTGCCACCCATTGCGGCTGAATTTCCGTTTCATCGTTGATCAGATACGAGAGTACTCCCCGGGTAGAGGCCACTTCCTTTAACCGGTTTGAGTTAGAACTTTTCGGATCCCCGACTACAAGAACTAAATCGGTCTGTTCGATGATTTCCCTCAAAGCCATTTGACGGTTCGTTGTCGCATAGCAGATGGAGGAGCTGGGAAGTGTTTCTATGGAAGGGTATTTTTCGATTAAAGCATCGGTAATCTCTTTCACATCATCCAGGCTCAATGTCGTTTGTGTGATATAGAATAGTTTTTCCTCATTTTTATGGGTCAATTTTTTTACATCTTCCACAGATTCGACAATCGTCGTGACCTCCGGGGCTTCACCTGCCGTTCCGATGGTTTCGACATGGTTTTTGTGACCGATCAAAATAATTTTGTGCCCCTGATTTGCAAAACGCTTGACTGCAGAATGGACGCGCGTGACAAGTCCGCATGTGGCATCAATCTCAATTAACTGCCTTTGTTTTGCCTGTTCGCGCACTGCGGGAGATACGCCATGGGCGGAATAGATCACCCGCGCTCCAACCGGCACGGCATCGAGATCTTCGATGAAAATCGCACCCTTGGCACGCAATCCATCGACGACATAGCGGTTGTGTACAATCTCATGCTTTACATAAATGGGGGCCCCCCATATGTGCAAGGCCTTTTCTACGGTCTCTATCGCCCTCTCCACTCCTGCGCAAAACCCGCGCGGCTGGGAAAGAAGCAGTTTTTTCTTAGACATAATGATTCACCTTAAAGTTTTATCTGCTGGTAAAAGTATAGCATAAAGAATGAGTTCTTGCAAAATTTCGTTTGCCTTAGTTCAAGATCAGAATGTCGATGCAACTGCTCATAAAAATTGAGCAAAGAAGGTAGTCAGGGCGCGATCGCCCTGCTTGTCGTTGTGTACATGCCTGCGAGGGCCTTGACACGTACTAGTACCTAACCAATAAATTTTAAGATTCGATATTTTGGATTTCAACATTATTATAAATCTCACTAATCTTCGTAATCAATTCTATCTTGTCGGTATATATCTCAAAATAAGTCGTATCAAAAGCTCTAATTTCGAGTAAAATTCCTTCTGCATTTATGGAACGGAAACGTTCATCTTCCGTTTCTAATTCAATATGTTGAATATTCTGAGATGAAAAATTCTGATCAATACATAAAAATACTCCCCATATGAATTGCTCAATCTCAGAGCAATACTCGATAAACTGCAGATCGGAGCCAATTCTACTTAATTGAATACTATTAAGGCCGTGTTTGCTTGCGCCTTTTCCAACAGCTTGAACATCAGCTCCATACCATAGGTGTGGTGCCAAATAGCTCTCAATAGATTTAATAATCGAAATTAATTGAGTTCCAAGGCAGACAAACCGATCTTCTAAAAAATATTTGCTGGTAAGCAAGATTCGATATTTTGGTTTAAACATTAGTATTTCCAATTTTCTAGTGGTTTTGGATCTCCTCTCTCTGGAGTTCCTCCAGTTTGGTTGGATTCACAAAGGTGCTCATTAGGATTCGCGTGTATAAGAGATTCTCTATGGTCCGTAAAATGTATATCTCGAAAGCCTTGTTGCATAATTATATTTAGTATTATCTAGTTGATTATTAATAATTTAACCGCAGAGAGCGCAGAGTACGCAGAGGGGGAATAAAAATTGCCCCATTGCTCTGGATATGCCGTGAAGGATGCACTCATTTTTTGTCTTCCTCTGCGTACTCTGCGCTCTCTGCGGTAACTAATTGATTGTTAACGTTTTATACTCATACTCGAATTATGCAACAAGGCCTATATCGAATGGATTCAGAAAATCATGAGCATTGCCAAATGTTCCGATTTGTTCTGAAGGAGAGCTTAAGATATCTTCCAATGGAAGTTCTGCGATGCTATGAGAAGCAGTGAATAACAATACTATAATTAAGAAAAGTCTATACATAACGAGATTCTTTCGTTTCTATATTAAAAAAGTATTTTGATTTTAGCATTGGAATGCAATATAGACAAGAATTTCTTAAAAAATTTATCTTGATAAGGAGCAATGAATTCACGCGATGATCGAATTCACCTGCACTTGCTGTGCGCTTTGTATTGTTCCGTATGGCAAGCCAATGAAAAAAACGATTGAAACTCGAACATAACCTATTGATGTGTTGCACAAACCTATTGCTAATGAAATCGATTATGCAATAGATTTATGCAATATTCAAACTCTTCGTGAGCAATAATCCAGATTCATTGCACAAACAGACGCAAGAGGTAAAATTCTTTAAAAACACTTTATATGCTATAATTAAGGAATATGGAAAATGCCAGAGATTAGCCGATTCTTAGGAATTGTGATAAAAATGTATTTCGATGATCATCATCCACCTCATTTTCACGTTTTGTATGGGGAATATGAAGCTGCCTTCTCCATTGATACTATAGAAGTGATCAAAGGTAAACTTCCCCCTAGAGTTAGCGGATTGGTTGTTGAATGGGCTGAATTACGTAGAGATGATCTAAAGAAAAACTGGGAACTTTTAAAAGAAATGAAATTTAATAAAATAAAACCATTGGTGTAGCTATGAGAGTCAAAAAAGCTGAGTATGTTAAAGAATACAAAATAAAGTTGCTTTTCAGTGATGGTGTTACCAAGATTGTCGATTTTAAACCGTTTTTGAAAGGGGCAAAAAATCTTTTTATTCCGTTATTAGACATCAAATATTTTAAGAGCTTTGCAGTAGACGATACAACAATCAGTTGGCCAAATGAAGTTGATTTCTGCCCGGATGTTTTATATGAAAAGGGAGAGGATGTGCTAGAAGGGCCACAAAAGACAATTAAGGTAAGACAACATAAACGCATCGCTATTGCAACTCACGCGATGACAAAAAAAAGGCCGAAGCAGGCTGAGGGTTGACCTGAGTGGTTTTTACTGCCGAATTTATACCGAAGGTGGTTCAAAAGTTGGGATTTTGACAAGGAGGCTGCTCAAAATTTTTCGTCTGGAACGAGTGACCATTGCCAATGGCCAAGGCACGAGTGAAGACAAAAATTTTGATGCAAAGCCGACGCCGTCAAAAACCAATTTTTGAATCACGTTCGGTATATACCCAACGTGTTTCAATATTAAAAATGTGTTTGATTTATAAGGCAATTTTTTATAAAAAAGAGTTACTAAATAACAAACAAAAAATAAAATGACTTTTTTATATCTATTTGCCTTTTTGGCAGGTATTGCAACAGTCTTTTCCCCTTGTGTCCTTCCTGTGCTACCGGCAATTTTATCCGCTGGAGCAGGACAAGGCCGCTACCGGCCTCTTGGGGTGATCATAGGATTAACGCTCAGTTTTATTTTTTTTACTTTGTCTTTGACTTTTTTAGTCCATGCATTTGGAATTTCAGCGGATCTCTTGCGCAATATTGCCATTATTATTATTGCTTTATTTGGCGTATATCTGCTCTTTCCCTCTTTGGGTGACAGCTTTGCCAAAGCGACGGCGTCCATCAGCAACTTAGGATCGAAAATACAGGCGCGATCTGCTGAAACGGGCAGTGGTTTTATTAGCGGATTATTACTTGGGTGTGCCCTTGGCCTTATATGGACGCCATGTGCCGGGCCCATTTTAGCTGCGATCACGACACTTATTGCCACGCAAAAAATCACGTTCCAAGTCATCATGCTCTTGTCGATGTACAGTCTGGGTACTGCCATTCCCTTGCTCGTTATTGCTTATGGGGGAAATATCGCCTTAACGAAAATCCCTTCCCTCTCCAGACACACCGAAACAATCAGAAAAGGCTTCGGTGTGCTCATGATTTTAACGGCAATTGCTTTAAGCTTTAATTTGGAGTCAGCTTTACAGCAAATGACCCTAAAATATTTTCCTTCGTTGCAAATTGACAACAATGCAACTGTGCAAGAACAACTGAATCAGTTAAGACCGTCATCTTCTCTTTTTGATCAAAGCAATACAAATTTGAAAATTCAAGGAAAAGAACTGCCTAAAATTGTGAAGGCTCCCCAAATTGCCGGAATAGATGCCTGGTTGAACAGTCCCCCATTAACAATCGACCAGCTGAAAGGCAAAGTTGTTTTGATTGATTTTTGGACGTATAGTTGTATTAACTGCATCCGCACTTTGCCCTATTTGACAAGCTGGTATGACAAATATAAGGACCATGGACTGGTCATCATCGGTATTCATACTCCCGAATTTGAATTTGAAAAAAACCGCAACAACGTAAAAAGCGCCACGGAACGTTTTCACATCCTTTATCCGGTTGCCTTAGACAACGAATATAAAACTTGGTTGGCTTTTGATAACAATTATTGGCCGGCCCACTATCTGATCGATCAGGAAGGGATCATTAGAGAGGTCCATTTCGGCGAAGGCAATTACATGGAAACAGAAAATGCCATACGCAATCTTTTAAGGCTACCTCCATCTGCCGGGCAGGAAAAACCAACCCAAATGCGCAAGATAACTCCTGAAACCTATTTAGGAACATTTCGGGCTGATCGCTATCAGCCTGAAATGGTCATTTCTCCGGGGAAAACTGCCCTCTATCATTATCAACCCCCTCTTCAGGAGGACCGGGTGGGCTTAAGAGGGAACTGGCTTGTCGGTAAGGAAAAAATCACATCGAAAGATCCGGCAAGTTCTTTAGATTTAAATTTTATTGCCACCCGTGTTTATCTGGTAATGGATTCTACAACGCCGCAGGCGGTTACTGTTTTATTAAACGACGCCCCCCTCCCTTCAAAGTACTACACGGCTGATATGGATGATCAAGGCCGCATTTTAGTCAATGAACCCCGGAAGTACGATGTGATCGATCTTCAAAAAGATTATGGGCGGTATAAAATTTCATTAGTGACTCCGGAAGGTGTTTCTATGTATGCTTTTACTTTCGGGGATGAACCTTGAAGGATGCGATAGATAACAAATGCTTCTTTACTATCTTTTTGCTTTTTTAGCCGGTATTGCAACGGTCTTATCTCCTTTTGTCCTTCCTGTTCTTCCAGCAATTTTATCAACCGGAACAAAAAGACACCGTTATCGCCCTCTGGGAGTGATTATCGGATTAACAGTCAGTTTTACGATTTTTACTTTATTATTGACTTATCTGGTCCATTCATTTGGGTTTTCAGTTCATGTCTTACGCAATATTGCCATCTTTATTATCGCTTTATTTGGTTTAATTCTGCTTTTTCCCCGATTGGGAAACATTGCGCAAAAAACGGCATTCATCGCTAAGATGAGATCGAATATTCAAGCCCGCACAGGAAGAACAAGCTCAGGGTTTATTCAAGGGTTGTTACTTGGTTCATTCCTTGGCCTTATTTGGACGCCAAGTACAGGTTCTATTTTAGCAGTGATCATGTCCCTTGTTGCGACTAAAGAAATCAACCTGCAAGTCGTTATACTTTTGTCAGTGTACAGCATAGGGAGCGCAATTCCTCTGCTACTCCTTAGCTTGGGAAGCAATACCCTGCTTACAAAAATCCCTTCCGTGGCAAGACATGCCGAAAAATTAAGAAAAACATTCGGTGTGCTCTTAATTTTAATGGCAATTGGTTTAAGCCTTGATTTCGATGTCGCTCTGCAACAGATCGCTCGTAAATATTTCTCCTCCTTGCAAATGGCAAGCGATGCAATAGACTTTAATTAAACACAAAGGCACAAAGTCACCAAGACACTGAGAGGAAAGGGGCTGAAGGCAAAATTTCTTTGTTTCTTTGAGACTTCGTGCCTTTGTGTTGAATTTATTATAGATAACGCTTAAAAGGTTTTTGCTTACTTATGCATAATATGAGCAGTTGCGGGGAATTGCTTCTATTAGAATTCTTTGACGCCGATAAGAAATGCGGGCTTATCGCTCATATCGCGATACTCCTCGAGCAATTCAGCAAACGAGAATGGGTCCTTGTGGGTGTTGTACAGCTTGCACATGATCATTCTTTCTTCCGGATCAAAAAGGACAACTCCATTAAAGCTATCCCCAAGTTGGCTGTATAAAATTTTTTGTACCGTCAGCAATAGTCCATGAGGCGAATAGGTTGCGCATTCGCGGCATATCTGATCTTGAAAACGATATTTTTCAATGAGAATAAGCCTGTCGTCCTGATCGCGAATATGGCATTCCATGACTTCATCCGTTTCCTCTACTGCCCGTTTTTGCCAGACAGCCTGCTCTTCGAGTTTTAATTTACGGAAGTCAAAGAGATATGAATCATAAATGATTTTGACAAAAACACCGCAATTGTATTTTTCGATGGAAATCCTTTTATAATAGGGGTCGGCTATGATTTTATATGACATAGCAAAGCCTTCGCCTACCATTTCCCGCCCGTAGGGCTTTCCATTTTTCCAAAAATAATCGCTATAATGTTTATTCATGAAAGAGGTAAATGCCTATAGTTTTGCTGTCATGGCATTAAGGGCGCTGCCTGCTTTAAACCACCCGATCTGCGCTTCATTGTAGGTATGATGCAGCTGAATCGTTTCTTCTGATCCATTTTTGTGCCTTATTTTCAACAAAAGGGCAGCCCCAGGACGAAAGGCCTCCAGACCTATAATAGACAGCATATCATCTTCGAGGATTTTTTGATAATCATGAGGGTCGGCAAATGTCAGGGCAAGCATTCCCTGCTTTTTTAAATTTGTTTCGTGAATTCGCGCAAAGCTTTTCACAATAATGGCCCGTCCGCCAAGAAAACGGGGTTCCATGGCTGCATGCTCTCTGGATGACCCTTCCCCATAATTTTCATCGCCCACGACAATCCAGCCGATTTTGTTTTGTTTATAGCTTCTGGCTATTTTAGAAAATGGCTCGATTTCCCCTGTTATTTGATTCAGACCGCTTCCGATCATCTCGCGAAAGGCATTGACAGCTCCCGAAAACATATTATCGGAAATATGATCGAGATGCCCGCGAAATTGCAGCCATTTGCCGGCAGGAGAAATATGGTCTGTTGTACATTTGCCCTCAATTTTTGCCAACAACCGCAAATCCAACAAGTCCTTATTTTCCCATGGGCAAAAAGCTTTTAACAGTTGAAGTCTTTTACTATTTGGATCTATGGCAATGGAAACTGTAGAGCCATCTTCAGCCGGTTCTACATAGCCAATATTTCCTTGAATAAACCCATTTTTTGGCAATTCTTCCCCATGCGGCGGCGTCAGCTTAACAATTTCCCCATAGTCATTCGTTAATGTATCTTGCATGGGATTAAACGTAAGGCTTCCCGCCAATGAAAACGCAACGACAATTTCGGGACTGGCAACAAACGAATGGGTCCCCGGATTGGCATCATTGCGGCCTGAAAAATTTCGGTTATATGAAGTCAGGATAGAATTTTTTTCTCCAAATGCCACATCATGGCGCGCCCATTGCCCGATGCAAGGGCCGCATGCATTCGCTAAAACAAGCCCCCCAATCTCCTCTAACACTTGCAACTGCCCATCCCTTTCAATTGTTGCATGGATCTGTTCTGATCCCGGCGTAATTGTCAATGCACATTTTGCTTTTAAAGAGTGCTTTATCGCCTGCTTCCCGATGCTTGCTGCCCTCTCGATATCTTCATAACTCGAATTGGTACATGAACCGATCAACGCAACAGATAATTTTTGCGGGTAATTATGCTCTTCAACAGCTTTTGCAAATTCAGAAAGCTTCCATGAACGGTCAGGCGAATAAGGCCCATTGATGTGCGGCTCTAAACTGGACAGATCGATTTCTATGACCTTATCATAATAACTTGCAGGATTTGATTCCACATCGTCGTCCGCCCGTAAATGGGAGTCGGCCCCATTTGCCAATGCAGCTATTTTCTGCCTGCCCGTAGCATTGAGATAATCAGCCATGCGCGAATCGTATGGGAAGACCGAAGTGGTGGCCCCGATTTCTGCACCCATGTTGCATATTGTCCCCTTGCCTGTACATGAGATTGATTTTGTCCCTTCGCCAAAATATTCGATGATGAACCCGGTTCCCCCCTTGACAGTCAATATACCGGCCAGTTTTAAAATCACATCCTTTGCCGATGTCCAGCCGCTTAATTTTCCCGTCAATTTGACCCCGATAATTTTGGGGAATTTCAATTCCCAAGGCATGCCTGCCATGACATCGACAGCATCGGCCCCTCCAACCCCTATAGCCAACATCCCTAATCCCCCGGCATTAGGAGTGTGGGAATCGGTCCCGATCATCATTCCACCGGGAAATGCATAGTTCTCCAATAGAACCTGATGGATGATGCCTGCACCCGGTTTCCAAAAGCCAATGCCATATTTGGCTGAAATGCTCTGGAGAAAATCAAATACTTCGTGGCTGTTTTGCTGCGCGTGAGCCAAATCTTCCTTTGCTCCAACGTCTGCCTGAATTAAATGATCGCAATGCACTGTTGTGGGAACATTTGTCCGGTTGCAGCCGGATGAGGCAAACTGCAGCAGGGCCATTTGCGCTGTGGCATCCTGCATTGCGACGCGGTCGGGATTAAAATCTACATAGGTTTGCCCCCGTACAGGTACCCCTTTTTCCAGAGACATGTGGGCAAATAAAATTTTTTCTGTTAAGGTGAGAGGTTTTACAACCTGCTTTCGTATTTTTTGAATCCTGGAAGAAATTCCTGCATAGTATTTTTCCATCATCTCTAAGTCGAATAACATTGTCTCTCCTTTAGTCGCATACTTATTTAAGATTTAAATTATGAGAAAAAATTTTTTTTGTACACTAAATTTTTTATCTAAATATATGAAATAAACAGGCACTCTGTTTTTTGTTTGTTTTTAAATAATATTAGTTGCATAATTTTAATAATTATTGATATTATTAGTAGTAGAAATACAGTGAGGAAAAAAGCATATGCATACAAAAACGGATTTTTACGCCACCCTGCCCTCGGGAAATTGGAACTTAGAAAGCAGCTCGCAAACCCCTATTAATGAAGGGCAATACAAGGGAAGAACATTTAGTGTTTACTCATCGCAAGAAAAACATGGTTGGTTATGGAAATTAAGTAGATATTTCGCTGTAGGCCTGGCGACAATTTTTAGACTCGGCCGCGCATCCCAATTAAAAACCTGGAAAGCAGAGGCTAAAACCGGCCTGTCCACTAAAAGAATTAAGGTGTTGAACAGTGATGGCAAAGCCCCCTCCGCTACCTCCCTTACCCCAAAATCGGACAGTATCAACAAACAGTTCAGTGCCTCCACAGAGGAACCTGCAATTCAACAAGTACTTAAGCCATCACCTTTTAGCGTGCCTTTAAGTCCAGATGGAGCGGAACCAGAAGGACCAATGGAGGATCCATTAAAAATGAATCCCCCAACAGTCATTCCACAAACTGGGGCAACAAAAACTGTTACCGTGGCTGGCGCAACCTTCAAGCCATTTGCGAATGAACCCGAACCTGTTTCTCCAATTGAGGAAACAATCTACCTACGACAAGAACTATTAGGCGAGGGAAGAGAGTCTGCACCAATTCTCTTGAGTACACTCCCTGCCGGCCTCTCGGGTTTTTCCCCTATACTTACGCTAAAACCAAAAGATCCCAGTCTCAATAAGCCAGCGGGATTCTTGACAAAGGAAAATGCTTTTGGCCGTGAAGATTGTCAGAGAGATGTGATGCGTCAGACTTTACTCACATGGCGTGGTCGACCATTAACAGGTCCCTTGAGTGCAGGTAGTATCGTAAATCTAACAGGAATGCAACTCCCGTACGATCTTGATAAATTTAAAGCTCTCGAGCAGCGCATTGACAACAGAATTACATTACTTAATGAGTCATTTAACTTTCAGCTCCGCATTACAGCGCATCACCCCGATCTTCTGGCAGAGAATTTGACAATCCAGGATCTCGAAGATCCTTGGGATGAATCTGCTCTGAAATTTCTTTTGTCCACTGATGATGAAATTTCCGGGATAGTTCTTGAAAATCTTGAAGAAGCTAATACCCCAAGACAAGCAGAGATTATTGTCAAGCGTTTATCAGAGATGGCATCTCCTAAACCAATCCCTCGATCTACACCATTGGATGTAGCTGCGCTTAATGCTCTTACCCTCCAGCAAGTTCGTTCCCTTCCTGCTGAGGCACTCGATCCCATTATCGCTCAATTGCCCGTGAACTTTATTAAACTTTTAACGCCACAGCAGAAAACCACGCTGAATATCAAAGCCTTAAGCAAAGAGCAATTTCTTTTTTTGTATGACACTAAAGCAAAAATCAATAACTTGCCCTCTCCCCAGTTTGAAGCATGTTTTTTCCGGTTATGTGCTGAAAATCCTAAACAACTCCCGCTTATTTCGGAACAAAAGATTAAATCGGTTAATTTTCAAACCCAACTATTTCCTTCAGAGTTTACGATGGAAAGCTGGCCAAAGGATAAATACGGACACTATATTTTAAATGCTCAACAACTACAGGATGCGCTAAATAAATCATTATTCAATGAATCTACCGCGGGCCGTATCCCATCCGAACTTATCAAAAACCTTGATTTTGCTAAGGTTGATTGGGAAAAGGCTGGAGGCAGTCCTGTAATTTCAGCGATGCTGTATGGACCGAAGACAATACAAAATGTACATGAAAAACATTTGAAAATTATACTCCATCTTGTTTCTCACGAGTTACTAAAAAATTTGAACGAAGCGCAAGCCAAATCGATCGATTTTCAAACCCAGCCATTTCCACAAGGGTTTACGATGAAGGACTGGCCAAGAGATGCAACCGGTTACTTTTTAACGGTTCAGCAAATAGAACATGCACTAAATAGAGAATTATTCAACCAATCCACTATTCATCTTTCATTAGACCAAATCAAACAGCTTAATTATGATAAGGTTGATTGGGCAAGAGGAGTCGGGAGTACTGCTCTACTTAAAGAAATGTTAAAAGGAAGACAGATCCAATATGTACCCGTGAAGCATCTACCTGTTATTCTCCCTTTTATTTCTGAAGACAAAGAGTTAATGAAGAATTTAAGTCCAGATCAGCGTAAGTCACTCTAAGGCATAACCACGGGTGGTTAAGAAAATCGCTCAGCGATTTGCTACCAACCCGTGAACATGCATACACAAACAACTTCAAGAGTTGGAAATTTTTGAATTTTTCTCAACCACGAGGGGCTCTTAAGCCAATCCTGATCTCGATCTTGATCATGATCTTAATCTAGCTCGTCACCTAAAAAACAAGATTAAGATCATGATCAAGATCAAGATCAAGACTTGCTTAGGTTTTTTCTCAGGGTACAGTTGCTATGCTCCTTATGCAATTGCTCATAATCCACATTTTAAGTACACTTAAAGAAACTGGTGAAAATATTGGAGTGTACTTAAATGATAGACCTTATCAAAGAATCTTTTGAACGACTGATCAACCTCGTTGATTTGACGACAAAACGGGCGCTTTTTGCTGAATTTACCCTTAAGCGGCTGACTTGCCTTATTGGTCCTCGCGGCGTAGGCAAAACGACATTGATGCTCCAATACATAAAAGAACATCTTTACAAAGAGGGTAAAACATTTTATTTCTCGGCAGATTCAGTCTATTTTCACACATCAACACTTCTCGAATTTGTAGATGAACTCTACAAATTGGAGGGATATCGCAATTTTTTTATCGACGAGATCCATCAATACAAAAATTGGAGCCAGGAACTTAAAAATATCTATGATAGCTATCCCGATGTCAGGGTGGTATTTTCTGGAAGCTCGATGCTGGAATTACTTCAGGGCAGCCATGATTTGTCACGCCGGGTGAATACCTACCGTCTCCCCGGGATGTCCTTTCGGGAGTATCTCCTATTTTCAGAAAAAACCATCCATTCTGTTATCCCTTTCAATGAACTGCTTGAAAACCCAACCAGATTTTCCAGCCTCGGTCTAACCGACAGGATCTTAAGTCTTTTTAGAACCTATCTTGAGGTCGGTTACTATCCTTTTATCTTTGAAGATCCACCGACCTATTACGAAAGGATTATGCAAATTGTCTCTAAAATCATTTTTGAAGATATACCAAATTGTTTCGACCTCAAAACTGCCAACCTCCATCTCTTTAAAAAATTACTTGGATACTTGGCTTCCATCCCCCCAGGCGAGGCAAATACCAACAATATTGCCCGAAATATCGGTGTGGCACATCAAACTGTCGACCACTATTTGCATATTCTTGATCGGGTTGGACTCATCACGCTGATTTACCCTTACGAAGGAGGTAGCCGGCAGCTACGAAAGCCGCAAAAAATTTTTATCCACAACACGACTCTGCTTCATACCCTAAACAGTTTTTCAGGGACACCTCTTAACCAGGGAAACCTGAGAGAGCTGTATTTCATACAAGCATTGCGGGATGCTCAACATCAGGTTTTCTATTCGAAACAAGGGGATTTTAGGGTAGATAAACATCTCTTTGAAATTGGAGGGAAAAATAAAACTGGCAAACAGCTCCAGAATACAGATCTCCCTGCCTTTCTCGTCAAAGATGACATTCTTCATCCCGGCAAGGAAACCATCCCCCTGTTTTACTTTGGATTTCTTTTTTAATAAATAAATAGATATAGTAGCAACCATGTATTTACTGGTTTGGCTTTATCTACTTTTTCATATTTTCACGGGAATTGGCCCCCTCCCCCTCTTTTCCCAGGAAATTTCTCCATTTGCATCGACAGCGGAACTTCCCGCTGCCTATCAAGGCAGGTTCCGCCCTGTGGAAGTTGTCTCGAAAAGCTGGCTATACCAGGTCTATCATAAAGATTCGCTAAAAACGGATGACCTTGCCCCATTTAATGCCGAAAATAACTCTGCATTGGATTTGCTGTGGAGGATTCATTTTTTAGGGCATCACCCCTTTGACCTGGCCCCGCTTTTTTGGGTCCATTATGCTGAAATCAAGTCATTATTGCATTTGCCTGCTGCTCAAGACCGGTTTAGTTTTAGCGATCTCAACAAAGCCATTTATGAGTCTAAGGAAACTCAGGTTGCACTCTTGAGAAAGCTTCTTCTTTTTACATTTATTCAGGAATATCACGCTCCTTCCAACCGCACCTCCCGCGAAAAAATCGAATTAAAAAATTTGATCCCCGGCCTTATACTCAAGCTCGAAAAAAACGCTCTTGTCATTGCTGAAACTCCAAAACAAATGCCATGGAAGTTTCTGCTACCTGGTCTTGTTGTTGATCCGGATGGAAGGCAATCTGTTATTTCATTGCAGCACCCCAATAAAAACCTTGTCGATGAAATAGTGCGCCTGCTTCAGGAGATGCGGGTCTATAGTTCCTACGGCCCGTCTGAAAGTTCAAGCGAAGCTGCAGATCTTCCCTTACTGACGCAATTAAGGCAATCCGGGACCACTTTAAAAATGCTTCCCTTGAAGATGGTAAAGGGGGAATGGGTATCATTGCATGCGCTAAAGATAATGACGCCGACAGAAAATTTTACCTCGTTTTCCGATCATGCTTTTGAAAATATACGAGCCGCTTATTTAAATTTAGAACATGCCGTTTTACATAAGCCATATGAACCGGCCAGCATCGAACAAATGGCAAAACGGTTTTCTGAAGAATTTCACGAGGCTTACGCTGAGCTTATTGGACAACCGTATCAAATTGCCGCCAACAAGAGCTTGTTTTACCCTGGTTTCACAACGTTAAAGCTTGAGCAGCTCTACTATACCATTCCTCTCATAGAAATTGCTATAGTCTTATATTTGCTGGCACTCATTTGCGAAGCCTGGCCAAAGAGCTCGCTGCTGAAAAAAAAGCATCGTTTGAATAATCTATCCTTAAGCCTCCTGATTGCTGCTTTTTTAGTCCATTCGCTCGTTTTAGCGATCCGGTGCTATATCCTGCATAGACCCCCTGTTTCCAATATGTTTGAGACAATGATCTATGTACCGTGGGCCGGCATGGCAATTGGATTTATCTTTTATTTCAAAAGCCAAATGCGTTTTGTGTTGCTCATGGCAGCAGCCGGTTCTGTTGCCTTGCTGATCCTGCTCAAATTGACCGCTGCAGATGCACAGTTGGAAAACGTACAAGCGGTTTTGGATTCGCAATATTGGCTGATCGTCCATGTTCTTATGGTTGTTGGCAGCTATGGGGCTTTTATCGTTTCGGGAATTCTTGGCCACCTATTTTTGCTCTCCCTCTTTTATTACAGACAAGAAAATGGACATACCCGTCAGCTTGCACGCGGGATTCTTTACACGATTTATGTCGGTACAGGATTGCTCATCCCCGGAACGATCTTAGGGGGAATTTGGGCAGCAGAGAGCTGGGGGCGTTTTTGGGATTGGGATCCAAAAGAATCGTGGGCCTTTATTTCCTCGTGCGTCTATCTGTTGATCATCCATTCCTATACATTCCGGTACATCCGCGATTTTGGCCTCGCTGTGGGGGCAGTTGCCGGGTTAATGACAATCAGCTTCACCTGGTACGGCGTCAACTATGTTCTCGGGACCGGTTTACACAGCTACGGTTTTGGCAAGGGAGGGGAGTGGATTTATTTTGGTTATTTATTGCTGGAACTGATTTTTATATGCAGTGCGGGTTTATACCGAAGCTGGTTCAAAAGTTTGGATTTTGACAAGGAGGCTGCTCAAAATTTTCCGTCTGGAACTAAGTGACCATTGCCAATGGCCAAGGCACGAGCGAAGACAAAAATTTTGATGCAAAGCAGAACGCCGTCAAAAACCAATTTTTGAATCACGTTCGGTATAAGTTATTTAGCCTTCCGGATCAGGTCTGACAGGTGAGCCGGCGAGATGAATACAAATGCTTTTCCACGTTTGCTCATTTCAAGAAGACCTTTTTCATGCAGATTTTGTAGATCAATGGCAAACCTTGTCAACTACCAATTTGGTAGATTCTGGTAGGAAATTGGTAGGAAAACGGTAAAAAACCCTAGCATCTACCAATTTGGTAGGTTTTGGTAGTAAATTGGTAGTTTATTAATAGACTTAAAAGAACTATTGCCCGCAGTCCCCAAACAGCAGACGCTGCGGGATGTTTGTAAAAGTAGTTTTTCCGGATGGTGCGATGGCAATCAGCCAGACGCGATCGGTCACATTGCTGTGCCATTTACATGGGGTAAGCAAAGCTTTAAATTCCCGGGCGATCTCCGGGATAAATTGAGGATCCCAGCAAATCAATACTGATTTGCCATCGAGATTTGGATCATGCATGACCGATTGGACCATATTTTTATAGTCTTCCCGGGCAAACCGGTCATTAACAGCCAATTTCAATGCATCCGCCAAAGGAAGAATCGTGTCGATTGCATAGGGCGCACTTTCCTTGGATGACTTTATTGCATAGATAGCCGAAGGAAGGCCGGCCTTAAGCAATTCCTTAGTCTCCAAAAAATAGGGGACGTACGCGGCTGCCCTTTCCCGTCCTCTTTGAGATAGTGATGGACCATTGAGAGATTTTTCCGCATGGCTAATAATGATGACTTGAGCGGGAGCGGCTTCAATGGTATACTGAAATAACACAAGGGGCAAAAGAAAGAGAACAAAAACGCTTTTTATCATCCCTCTTAGATAACAGGCTTGTATTTTAATTACAATAAGAGCTTTTAAGTAAATATGGATAAATTACACACAGAAGGGATCATTGTCCGTGCTTTTCCCTTTCAAGACCACGATCGCATTCTTTCCCTATTTACGCCAGAGGCCGGGCTCATCAAACTGTGCGTAAAGGGAGCTTACCTAAAAAAAAGCAATCATGGATCGGCTTCCAATCCCCTTAATCATGTAGAAGTGATTTATAAGAAAGGCAAATCGGAAATTCATTCCTGCTATGACATTGAAGTGCTCAACCACCATTTGCCTTTGCGTCAGGCACTCAACACATTAGAGTGTGCATGCGATATGCTCCAGACGGTTGGATTGACCCAGTATCCGGAAAAACCCTCGCCAAAACTGTACGCGCTGCTTCTCATCTACCTCAAAAAGCTCTCTCTGATCGCAGATCCCATGCTCCTCAGCACGAGCTTTCGGCTTAAGACATTAAAGAACGAAGGACTGCTGCATCACAGCGATCTGTTTCCAATGACGGGAGAAGAGAGGCAACTGGTTGAAGTCTTAACGCTCGCTCAGGACATTTCTCTCTTGATGCCCTTGACAATCGACCCTGTTTTTGCAGGAAAAATCAAAGATTTTTTCCTGCGACAGACAGCTTAGATCAAAATTGTAAGGCAATCATTCAGGTGCGAGAAGAGGCGTCTGTCCCCTCTGAACCCGTCCTTCTATGATCCCGTCACGGCAAGTTTTTATTGTTACCCCTGCGGCAAAACAAAAGAGGACTCCAAGTCCTAAAAGGCCGCTCACTGTTGCTACGCCCACTGCACCCAAGTCAGCAAAAGTGTGGTTTTTTTGCGCCCAATCCGAATCGGGATCGGGGTCGGTAAATCCATCAATCAGCATATATCCTAAGGCTATGGTTCCACCTGTAGTATATAGGCCACCCACAATCGTACAAAGCGAATTACAACTTGTAACATGGCTCCAATAATGTCCCCACGAAAATTTTCTTTCTCTTGGACGATCTTCCTCTGAAGGTACAGTCGGCACAAGCGTAAATTCTGCGGTGGTTTTTACTTCATTGCCCATTTTTTCCTCCCATATTAAATAATTGATTTGAATGGATGTTAAGAAAATCCCGGTATTGAAGTCAAATATTTATTTTCTATATACATTCAAAGATAATAAATTTATAATATTCCATTTTAGACCATATTAAAATATACACAAACAACTTCAAAAATTGGGAATTTTACAAGGAGCCGCCTCGAATTTGAACCAAGCAAAGCTGTTGCCGAAGCAGCTCAACTTGAATAAGTTGAGCGATGGAGGCAGGTTTCAAATTCGTCGGCTGGCGACGATGCAAAAAACCAACTTTTGAAGTTGTTTGTGTATACAAAGGAGATATTATGAAAAAAACTATTTTCGGATTGTTTATTTGTTTATGCGCAGCAATAAATGCTCAAGATAATTATGAAAAAAATGTTCACAGTAAAGTGATTTCCTCGAATTTTAACATCTTTAATGAACAGATTCAAAAAAAGATCGCAGAAGCTGAGGAGAAACTGCAAGAATACCAAAATCGTTTAAGAGATTGCGTTCAGGAACAAAATAGCGATCTCCAAAAGAAAATCAAAAAACTTGAAAAAAAAATCAGACAACTAAAAGATGTACTGCTTGAGAGTGAAACAGCAAAAGATAAACTCTCATAGTATACCGAAACACGTTTTTGAAGGAAAGTCTAATGATGAATGCAAAATATGTAATTTGTTTAATTATTTTATGTTTCCTTTCACATCTGTCCCTGTATTCAGGTATTGTCTATTTTATTTCAGGTCCATCGGCAGCGGGGAAAACAACTCTGGCAAATGCTTTAATAGCAGAGTGTGGAAATGAAGGGCAGCTTGAAAATTATGTTTTTTATACCACACGCCCAAAAAGGGCTGGGGAATTAGAAGCGGTGGATTATTATTTTATTACACAGGAAGAATTTCAAAAGAAAGAACAGGAAGGCTATTTTCTTCATTCTTTCCAATACGATCATTTTTTATATGGATATGAAAAAAGTATCTTAGCAGAACTTGAGAAAGGAAAATCTTATATTATACTTACTGAGTATAACAGTACTAAACTCCTTCAGGAGTTAATCCCTTCTTCAATCAGTATTTGGATCGATGTGAAAGAAATCACTACTTTGGAAGAAAGGCTTTTAAGACGGCATGCGGACGATTTAGATAAATTTTATCGGCGCTATCATCTTGCAATTGAAGAGCGGGAACAAGAACGCATTGCACCCTCATGCCAATATCATATTTTGAATGATGATTTTGAAGAAGCAAAACAACAGCTGAAAAGTCTCATCTGCAAGGAAACATAAAGCAGAGCCCCTTCCCTCTTAGTGTCTTGGTGTCTTCGTGCCTTTGTGTTGAATTAAAGTCTATACTTATGTGTAATAGTATGGGTGGTAAGCCGACAGGAAGGTTTTATCGTTCTTATCGTTATATCGTTCTTATCGTTAATTACATCCGATCTCATCAATGCTAAAAGAACCTCTTCCTTATCATTGGTCATCTGGCAAAAAAACATCCTATGATATAAAATAAAATTTACACCATCTTTAGATGGTTACGGTCCAAGCATACACAGATACAATGTAGATCCATCCTCATGAAAAAAGTCGAAGAACTGGCTAAATATCTTGTAAAAACCTCATACGAAGACCTTTCTAAAGAAGCAATTTCAGCTCTAAAAATCAGGTTGTTGGACAGCTTAGGGTGCGCCATCGGGGCTTTAGGACACCCGACAATAGAAAACATTAAATTATTGATCAAAGACTTTGGCGGATCGCCTTTGTCCTCACTGATTGGGGGCGGTAAAACATCGCCTGAAAGAGCTGCCTTTTATAATGGCGCTCTGATCCGTTTTCTCGACTTCAACGACAGCTTCCTTGCAAAAAATGAAACATGCCATCCAAGCGATAATATAGGAGCCATATTAGCTGCCGGAGAATATGCAAAGGCTTCAGGAAAACAATTTCTCATTGCTTTGGCTTGCGGCTACCAGGTCCAATGCCACTTATCGGAAGTAGCCCCTGTCAGGGACAAAGGATTTGATCACACAACGCAAGGCGCTTATGCCGCTGCAGCCGGGGTGTCTAAAGTCCTCGGGCTCGATGAAAATAAAACTGCTAACGCCATTGCCATTTCCGGGGTGACAAATAACGCCCTTCGGGTTACCCGTACAGGAAAGTTATCCAACTGGAAGGGTCTGGCTTATCCCTATACTGCCTCTTCGGCCACCTTAGCTGCATTTTTAGCTTACCGGGAGATCACCGGGCCGTTAGAAATATTTGAGGGAAATAAAGGATTTATGCACAGCATTGCCGGGAAATTTGAAGCAAGCTGGACAAAAAAAGGGTTGAATTATGTCCTTAAGACGATCATCAAAAAATATAATGCGGAAATTCATTCACAATCCACTTTGGAATCCATTTTACAATTAAAAAAACAATATCGGATCGATCCCGGAGAGATTCGCCATGTCCATATTGAGATTTTCGATGTGGCCTTTAAAATTATTGGCGGAGGGGAAGAGGGGGAAAAGAAGAATATACGGACCAAGGAAGAAGCAGATCATAGCCTTCCTTACATGGTTGCAGCTGCGTTATTAGACAATGAAGTGACGCCGCGGCAATACGATCCGAAACGGATCGTAAAAAAAGATATCCAAATCCTGCTGAAAAAGGTCCACATTGTTCCTTCCGTTGCCTTCAGTAAAAAATTTCCAAAGGAAATGCACACAAAAATTGTTGTTACCATGGAAAATAATCAAACATACAAAATTGAAGCAAAAGACTATGAAGGGTTTACTACAAAACCCATGACATGGGAACACGCCCACGCCAAATTTACTCTTCTCACTAAATCCCGCCTTTCACAAAAACTGTCCGATCAAATCACTGAATGCATTCTCCGGTTGGAAGAGGGTACTATCTGTGAATTAACCAATTTATTACGAAATATTTAGGAGACGCCATGAAAGACAATCCTTTTCACTTTCTTCGCATGAACAAAAGAGAGAAAAAACCAAGAAGCGTCGGGATAACGGAAATTCGCGGTCCCTATTATTCCGTCATGGGAAAAAATTATTTAGAAGACGTATTGAGCACAATGGGAGATTACATAGACAGTTTAAAATTTGCCGGAGGCTCTTTTGCTTTATTGCCTAAAAAAGCCTTAAAAGAGCTCATCGACCTGGCACACAAATATGATGTTTTGGTCTCCACCGGAGGTTTTATCGAATATGTCCTCACTCAAGGGCCGGCTGCAGTCGATCAATATATCAAAGAATGCAAAAATGTCGGTTTCGATATCCTCGAAATTTCGAGCGGGTTTATTACGATACCCACAGATGATTGGTTGCGTCTGGTAGAAAAAGTGCAAAAAGCTGGTCTAAAAGCCAAACCGGAAGTAGGAATTCAATTTGGCGCAGGAGGCAGCTCCGATGTGGCTGAGTTGGAACAAGAAGGGATGAAAGATGTGGATCAGGCAATCGGGCAGGCGAAGAAGTTTTTAGAAGCCGGAGCGTACATGATCATGATCGAATCTGAAGGTATTACAGAAAATGTAAAGACCTGGCGCACCGATGTTGCTGCTAAAATCATCAATGGTCTTGGAATCGAAAAAATCATGTTTGAAGCCGCAGACCCAAGCGTGTTTACCTGGTATCTTAAGAATTACGGCCCCGATATCAACCTGTTTGTCGATCATAGCCAAATCGTCCAGCTTGAGGCATCGCGCTCAGGGATTTGGGGAACGAATGCCATTTGGGGACGAATTGTCACCTATAGATGAGGTATTAGACCCATTATGAATTGATGACATGCCCTAATTCACAAACCAATTCAATAAACACAAAGGTCATTAAGACCACAAGCAGCACCCGGCCGCCAGACAAGCGATATTGGCCCTGAAGCCCTAAGTAGTAACGTCCGCTCCAGACCATTAAAATGGGCAATAGTCCGAGAAGCAAAGCGCAACCAATCCCTCCTGCATATCCTAAAGCAATGAGAAATAAATGAGGGTAGCTTAATGCAATAAGGTATGGCGGAAGAAAGATCATCAGGGAAAGACAGCATTTTCCAAGGGGAGTTTTTTTAATATTGAGCCCATCGGATAAGAAGTCCATCAACCCTAAGGAAACGCCAAAAAAGGAGGTCACCAAAGCAAAAAAGGCAAAAAATTGTCCCACAATGTAAAGACCTGGAACATTTAGGATATTCTTTAATGGAAAAATCGCGGTCTGCCCATTTTGTTGAGCCTCCATTAAACTGCCTGGACCGTCAACCGGTACTATGCCAAGAATCAATACCTGCCATAATACATAAGCAATAAAAGGCAAAAATGTCCCGAGTAGAATGGCCATACGGATTTTGCCGCTGTCCCTTTTCATATATGTCACAAGGGTAGGAATCAATCCCTGATAAGCAAAGGCTGTAAAGGTAATTGGCAATGCCACCCATATTTTGGACCAGTCGGTGTGTTTTAACAAATTGAGATCGATATCGGGAAGCCCAAGCCACAAGAAAATCAAATAGGAAAAGATCAACCCGGCCATAAGGACCACGTTCAAACGCCCGATGAGGGATGTCCCAACATAAACAAGAGGGATTGCAGCAATTAAAAACAACAATTGCGCTTGCCAGCCTTTTACGGCCCCGGGAAATACAGAAGCGATTAAATCGCCAATCCCCGTGATATAAACTAAAGTCAGGCAATAGAAAAGAAAAAGATAGAGGATCCAGGCTGCAACTTTACCCCCCTTCCCAAGGGTCCGTTCGGCCATGGAAATAATGTTCGTATCCTCCGGCAGCCATAGAGAAATTTCCATAAATAATAAGCCTGTACATGCCATAAAAAGCCAGCACGCAAGATAAATGACCAAAGAAGGGATAAAGCCGGCAGAACCAGTGACAACCGGTAATCCCAACATTCCAGCTCCAATAGAGGTTCCTGCAACTAATAAAGTTCCTTTTAATAACATTCTCATGACTATTCTCTATTCCACAGTAACTGATTTGGCAAGATTTCTTGGCTGATCGATATTCGCCCCCCTGGCATACGCGATATAATAAGCCAGCAACTGGGCAACCACTGTCGTCAATATAGGCGTCAATTCATCGACAGTCCTTGGGATCCATAACAGGTCATCCACAATACCTTTTAACTCTTCGCTCCCTTCCTCAGCAATGGCAATAATATGCCCGTTACGAGCTTTAATTTCCATCAGGTTGCTGAGAATTTTATCATAGGTGACCTTATTTGCACAGAGGGCAATTGTAGGGCAATCTTCGTTGATCAGGGCAATTGGGCCATGTTTCATTTCCCCTGCAGGATATCCGTTGGCATTGATGTACGAAATTTCCTTTAACTTTAATGCCCCTTCAAGGCTTGTCGGAAACATGTATCTTCGCCCGACATAAAAGAAATTCTGATAATGGGCATATTTTACTGCAACATCCCTGATGCGGTTGTGATTTTGAAGGACCAGTTGCACCTGTTCCGGCAATTTAAGCAAAGCTTCCAGGAAATCCTGTCCTTCTTTTTTTCCCATATGGCGCATCCTTGACATCATGAGGCAAAAGAGGGATAAAACGACCACCTGGCTTGTAAAGGCTTTAGTCGAACAGACGCCAATCTCCGGGCCTGCTTTTAAAAAAATGGAGGAATCGGCTTCTCTTGCCAACGTAGATCCATAAATGTTGCAAATTGCCAAAATCTTGGATCCTTTTGCCTTAAGTTCGCGCACCGCAGCTAAGGTATCTGCCGTTTCTCCCGATTGGCTGATGGCAATCACAAGCGTGCCCGGAGGGACAACGGGATTCTTATAGCGAAATTCAGATGAAATTTCTACCTGAGTGGGAATGCGGGCTAAATCTTCGAACATGTATGCGGCTAAGCAACCTGCATGCGCAGATGTCCCGCACGCAAGAATCAAGATCCTTTCCACAGCTAAAAGTTCGCTTTCGTCGAATTTAAGCTCTTCAAAAAATGCGGTTCCATATTCCTGGCTGAATCGCGACAGCAAGGCATTTCTTATGGTCTGAGGCTGTTCAAAAATTTCCTTCAATGTAAAATGCTCAAAACTACCCTTTGATACATCCTGGGTAAAGGCGTCGAGTATTTCACTCGTCCGGGGAAGCAAAGACAAAGACAGGTCGTAAATTTCCAATTTATCGGACTGAATAACGGCAATTTCAGCATTCGACAGAAAAACCACCTCTTTAGTATGGGCAAGAAAAGCGTTTGCATCGGAGGAGACAAAGGCTTCATTCACACCGATCCCTACGATTAAAGGGCATTCATGCGCCACAGCAATGATCTGCCTCGGGAAATCACGGTGAACGATGGCTATGGCAAAAGACCCTTTCAGCATCGGGACCGTCTGTTGTACAGCTTTTAACAGATCCCCCTGGTAAAAAAAGGAGATCAGATGGGCGATCACTTCGGTGTCTGTTTGCGAAATAAAGACTGTCCCTTGTTCCTCAAGCATTTTACGCAAACTTTCATGGTTCTCAATGATCCCATTATGAACAACGGCAAGAGAATGCAAATGGTCTAAATGGGGATGTGCATTCAGTTTACTTGGGCGGCCATGGGTTGCCCAGCGCGTTTGGGCAATAGCGACGTTTAATTGCAGCTTAACCGCATTAATCGCTTGTTCCAGGACAGCTATTTTCCCCTCTTCCTTACAGCACAGAAGCTCGCCATGGTCATTGATCCCCGCGATACCGGCTGAATCATAACCGCGATATTCAAGGTTTTTAAGCCCGTTGATCGACATTTTTACCGGGTCTTGAAACCCGATGTATCCAAAAATCCCGCACATATGTATCCTATTTCACACCTATTGCTTTTTGAATGGCATCGGCAATGGTTTTTGCCATTTGCTGCACCTGTTTTTGCTTTATCCCTTCTACCATAACCCGGCAAATGTTCTCGGTTCCCGAATAGCGGACTAATACCCGGCCGCAGCCCTCTAAGGTCTTTTCCACTTGGCAGATCTCTTCGTTCACCGTTTTAAGTGTTGCCAAGTCGGGCTTGGAATGAACTTTTACATTAAGGCATACCTGAGGATAATGCTTGAACGCACCTGCCAGATCGGACAGCTTGGAATCCGTTTCGATCATGATGCGTAAGACCTGTAAAGCGGAAACCAAACCGTCTCCGGTCGTGTTTTGGTCTAAAAAGATCATATGTCCGCTTTGCTCGCCGCCCAAATTCGTATCGTGTTTTAACATATCCTGAATAACATAGCGGTCGCCGACCTGCGAGCGGACCACTTCGATGCCCGCCTCTTCCATTGCCTTCATGAATCCAAAATTGGCCATGACAGTTGTCACAACTGTATTGTTTTTTAATATTCCCCGTTTCTTCATATCCTTCGCACAAATGGCCAGGATCGTATCGCCATCGACAATTTGCGCATTTTCATCCACCATGATCACTCTGTCGGCATCACCATCGAGGGCAATTCCTACATCTGCATGATGGTCGATTACCCCCTTTTGGATCACTTCCGGGTGCAAAGAGCCGCATTGATCATTGATATTCAGTCCATTTGGGGTATTGCCATAAGTATGCACTGTGGCATCGAGTTCCCTGAAGATAAGCGGAGCGACCTTATACCCGGCCCCATTTGCGCAATCGAGAACTATGGTCAAATTTTTTAATGAGAGGGAACGGGGGAATGTCGCTTTGACAAATTCAATATAACGTCCGTCGACATCGTGAATCCTTGTATTCCTGCCTATGTCGCAATCCAAAGGCAAAGCATCGTCAAAGCAGTTTTTAATGACAAGCTCCTCCATTTTGCGTTCCCACTCATCGGAAAACTTAAATCCTTCCGATGAGAAAAATTTTATCCCGTTGTCATGAAATATGTTGTGTGAAGCAGAGATCACAATTCCCGCTGCCGCCCGATAGGCGCGTGTAATGAAGGCCACCCCGGGAGTCGGAAACGGTCCTACCATTAATGTGTCTATTCCCATCGAACAAAGCCCGGAAATAAGCGCGTTTTCAAACATGTAGCACGACAGGCGGGTATCCTTTCCCACAACAACCCTTGGCTTATCTTTAGCTTTGCGAAAAATCGCGCCGGCGGCCCGGCCGAGCGCCAACGCAATTTCTACCGTCATTGGGTGAAAATTAGCCTTTCCACGTACTCCATCGGTACCAAATATTTTTTCCTTAGACATAATTGCCTGTACCCTTAGATTTACTATATTCTCTTAATTTAGCATAAATGATCATAAATTCATAAATTCCTATCAAGGGAAGCGCCAGCATCACTTGGGTCAATACATCCGGAGGAGTGAGCAACGCTCCCAAAATAAATGCGAAAACAATGGCAAAAGAACGCTTTTCGATCAGCCATTGACGGGAAACCAATTGAAAATGAACAGCAAAAATTCCTAATACACCTAATTCAAAAGCAAAGGCATTTGCAAGAATCAAAAACAGAGTGTAGTCCAGATAATGCTTTAATGACCACAAATTTATTCCAAGCGACTGATTAAAGAGGTAAAAATAGTGATTTGCAATAGGGATAGTAATAAATAAAGCAAACAAAATCCCGCAAGAAATAAAAATGAGTGATAGTCCGAGAAATAGCCATATTATCTTTTTTTCACTTTTATATAAGGCAGGAGTTAGAAATCGCATAATGAGAAAAAGCCAGACCGGCGATGTGATGGTTACCCCAACCCAAAAGCTAACGTGTATTGCGCTTAAAACACCTTCCATCGGACTCAATAACACGAGAGATGAAATTTTTGGTACAGTATAGATGAACTCCTCTTCTGAAAGGATCTCTTTATTTCCAGAAAAGGGTGTGATTGCATTTTTAGGGACCTCAAAAAGGATGGGTGTGTCAGAAGGGTTATATACCCTAACCTGTTCTAATTGCTCTACATGCAATCCTGAATGGGAATTATTTAATGAATAGGTGAAAAGATGAAGCAATGGTTCATAAAATACGAAGCTCGCGATAACACCGAAAGTGATAACGAAAAGGACAGACAGAAATAACGTCCGTAAATCTTGTGCATGAGACCAAAAGGTCGCGAAGTGTCCATCACCTGACATCATGAAGGAGGATCTTTCGGCTCAACTTCGACAATGATCGTTTCTTGTTCCTCTGCTTTGTTGGCCCCTTTTTTTTCCACAGGGCCCTGCTCGTCAAGTCCGTTACACGCTTTTTTAAATTCGCGCAATCCAAGCCCAATACTTCGGGCGAGTTCAGGAAGCTTCTTTCCGCCAAATAAAACAAGAACAATAAAAAGAATCACAAGCAATTCACCAGTGCCAAACATGGAATTTTCCTTCTGCAAGCTGATTTTGATTCCCTGCTCATCATAGCCTGCATTCCAATTATTTTGAAGCAAGATCATTAATGATTGTTTTATGGACAATGGACAAAATAGACAATGGACGACATGGACTTCATGGACGACATGGACAAATATGGACGCTAAGGATAAACGGAAGTTGTTCATAATTGTCCATGAAGTCCATGTCGTCCATGAAGTCCATGTCGTCCATTGTCCATGTGAGACAATTGTCCATAAATTAATAACCAACTTAAATAAACTTTTATAAATAACACTTATACTATTGACATAATTATAAAAATTTAATAAAATTACTTTTTAAATTAAAAATTAAGAATACTAAATGTTAAATATCTCCAGATTTTCTACACTAAGTGTAAATATTGGCTGCGGGACTGATCATATTCCCCTGCTTAGTTCAAACTTATTAGCCTTATTTTTAAAGCATGTCTATCGCCCGCGAGCGGATAAAGCAAAATTCGAGAAAAGCCATTCCCTGGTTCACCTCGATTCCAGCAAACAAAGAGCTGGAAATATTATCGAAAAACGTTTAGCTTCATACTTAACATTTAAACAAAAGAATTTTTATGTTCCCGTCATCGACAGAACAAAACCATGAACGCATTTCCAGAGCTATCGATAAATTGACCATTGAAATGGAGAAGCTGGAAAAAGATTCTGCCGCCTTATTTCAGGACCTCAAGATCACTCCCGAACAATTAAATGCCTTTATGAAACAAAAAAAATCTGCTGTTTCAGATAAAGATTGGCAAACCCTTCTCGAACAATACAAAATATGGGATGAAAAACTCGAGCAGGCATTGAACACGATTCGAAACCCCAAAACCATGAAGAAGAAATTTACCGATCTGCATCAAATGCACCAATTGCGAAATTGTCTGTTTGTCCGCTAGCCTTCAGGTTCTTGGGGTAAAACATCCGGCTGCTCAACTGCGCTTGCCTTCTTCAATGATGGTTTTTCCACCTTCACTATCCTGTCGCCCTTATATACAAACCTGACCCCTTTTGAATCGGCCTCTTCAAATATCTCTTTGGGAACTTCTGAGGAGGAATATTCAACATGGTAACAACAATGGTGAGGAGGCCCCAGCATATAACTCACCAACATTGCATCCGTAAATCCCCTGTGATAGCCACCACCATATCTGCCGCCGACATGAGCAACGCCACCACCTCCGCCGCCGCCACCGAATTTAGCAGCTAAGCACATACCGGTAATCACTGCCGCGATACAAAAGCCACCCAATGCCCATCCTGCTCCTTTTGCCATTTCAAGAGGTGTTTCTGTTTTCAGACCATGTTTCTTTAAATAAATATGGCGTGCCAGCATAATGGCAAGCCCGACAACAGCAAGACCTGCCATAGCCCATCCAAGCGGGGTGCCGGCAGTACCGATAACCGCGGCAAAAACTGCCGCTTTAATGGAAACGCCAGCAACTGCGGCCGCTATCCCGCCAGCTGCCAATACCCCCCCAATGGCCCCGCCTGAAAAAAAGGAGAATTTAGCCATCCTTGCCATAAACAACGCTTCGCCACGAACTTCTTCCGATACATTCTGACGCGTTTTATTAATATATTTTACTTTGGTACCCCCTGTTCTATCGTAAATGTCTTTCTCCACTTCTTTGGGGTTGTGTATTGCTACGCCTTCGCGATTATAACCTGCTATGATTGGACCTACCGGACTTGCCATAATCACCTCGTTTTTGACCACAAAACAAAATAGAATTTTATTGATTCACTCCTTTTACCCTTCCGGTTCAGGAGCTTGCTCTGTTTGAGGGACAATCATATCCCCCCTATAGACAAAGCTTGCACCTTTGGAATCGGTTTTTTCAAATATTTTTTCAAGATCTTCCTGGTCTTCGGTTTCTTTTGGTGGGGGAAGAGAATATTCAACATGATAACAACAATGATGGTGGTGGTGATGGCGATGACGGGGAGGAGAAAGCAAGTAGTGAATTGCCATTGCATTCGTATATTCTCTATGATGAGCAGCTTTACGACTAGTCCTGTGCTCATGCCGAGGCTCTCTATTCGTTCTTTCACCTTGTTGTTTTTCTTTATCTTCTGTACTTTGGCTTTTGATATATAAATATCCAACTAATCCGGCAATCAAACCGGCGATACAAAAGCCTCCCACTGCCCAACCTGCACCCTTAGCTGTTTCTATGCCCGTATCTGTCTTCAATCCATGTTCTTTCATATAAAAGTGACGTCCGATCATGATGGACATGCCAACAACAGCAATCCCTGCCATCGCCCACCCCACTGGAGTAGCCGCAGTACCGATAACTGCTACCGCAACTGCAGCGAGCAACACGCCTCCAATAATGCCGGTGGAAAAAAAAGAGACCTGGGCAACGATTGTCATAGCTGACGCTCTACTACGGACTTCTTCTAATACACTCTGGCGTGTTTTATTAACATATTTTACTTTGGTGCCCCCTGTTCTGACGTAAATGTCTCTTTCCACTTCTTTGGGGTCGTGTATTGCTACGCCTTCGCGATTATAACCTGCTCTGATTGGAACACTTGGGACTGTCATAATACCCTCCCATTCAATACCTAAACTACACTTTTCAATGACTCTTGAATTTCCTTAAATGATTGCGAATTTTCCAAATGATCTGTAATGAGTTGTTGCTTTCCTTTTTCAAGAATGGCGATCGCCTTTTCTTTTCGATTGATGGAAATGTAAAAGTCCGCTGCAAAAAGGATGATATAATAGTCATAAGGCATAAACTCCAAAGCCATCTGATATATGAGGTCTACGGCTTCCCAATTCCCCAATTCCTGTTCGCAAAGGGCCCATCCGACCCATGCTTCACTAAAAAACCCATTTAATTGGATAATGAAACGGTACATGTGGCTGCCGTTATAATAATCATGGCCGATCAATTTGCGTTTTGCGATCTCCTCTAAACATTCACACTCTTCTAAAGTGATTGAATGCGCATCAAATTTTCCTGTTATTTCGCCTAACCTCGATACCGCTTTAAAAAAAATCTCCTCGACTTTGAGCCTTTCTTCAGGCAAACATTCGTTTAAAAACAGCTCCACTGCTTTTTCCGTGTCCCGATGAGCAAATACCATGAGCTCATCTATCTGATTATCCTGTTCATCGAGCTGTTGTTGTATAGATTTTAGAGGACTTGTCTTTGGAGGATCGAATAAACCACGTAAATACTCTTTGGCGAACTCAGTTTCTTCACTTAATGTATCTTCTATTTGATGTAATTTCTCTTTTGAAAATTTTTTAGATGAGCCCTGCATATAAACACCTCGCAAATTAATAATTTTTTGTTGTTGATATATATTACTATTATTTATTAAAAAGCAAAGATTTGTCAATTTATTTTTATATAATTAATAAATTTAATAATAAAAAGAGTATTTATACAGAGACTTTACCCGTGAACGTTTTTCGTTAATTTGATATTTAATCGAGATCTGTGTATCATTACCGTTTTTGGAATCAGGAGCAAATATGATCTTCTCACGTGACTACACTCTCAGGAAATCGCGCCATATTTTAAAACAGGTGTACTCCTGGTATAAAAAAAAGGGGCAGGAACTCCCCCCTCCGGCTCTTGTATCCCTGGAAAAAGAAATGGGGCAGCTCGATGCTGCTTTGTTGAACAAAGACAGAACATCTGCCGGCACACTTGCAAAAAAACTCGAAACATTTGCGAATCAACACTGCAAAAAGACCATTTTGCAAAATATAATCGAATTATTTTCTGCCCTCATTTTTGCTCTTGTCATTGCTGTGATTATCCGGCAAATGTGGTTTGAGCCATACGAAATTCCTACAGGCTCAATGCGGCCTACATTCAGAGAGCAAGACCACCTGACAGTCACCAAAACTGCTTTTGGCATCAACATGCCCTTAGCCACAGACCACTTTTATTTTGATAAAGATCTCATACAGCGCACGAGTATCTTCATTTTCTCAGGAGACAAGATTCCGGTCCTTAATTCCGACAGCACCTATTTTGGCCTTTTCCCCTATAAAAAAAGATATATCAAACGATGTATGGGCAAACCTGGAGATTCCTTTTATTTCTATGGAGGTCAGATCTACGGAGTCGACAAGCAAGGCAATGAGCTCACAGAGTTGCGAAATTCCCCCTGGATGAAACCATTGGAACATGTCCCTTTTCTTTCTTTCGACGGGGAAATGTCGCAAAATTCCAACAATAGCATCATCATAAAACAAATGAATGTACCAGTTGGGAAACTATCCTTTAATTCCCAAGGTCAATCAGTTGGAGAAGTTTTTGATGGAAAGAACTGGATAGCGGATCTGCCCTTAGCTCAAGCAGCTCCCCATACTGCAATTAAAACCTATAGCGATATTCTTGGGATCCGCAACTATGCCGTTGCAAGACTGCTCAATCATGAAGAGATAAAGAAATTATCGGTGGATACGAAAGATAGTGCCGAAGGCGTATTGTATTTGCAGTTGCACCATACTCCATCGTTGAGCTTTCCTAAACCAATTGTTCAAAAGGGATACATTGGCATCCCCGCCTATTCTACGATAATTCCTTTGCAACAGCATCATCTCGACACCTTGATGGACAATCTTTACACAGCAAGATTTGTCGTAGAAAACGGCCAGGCAAGACGGTATAGCGATGACAGGCACTTGCATTCTTCTCCCGGCCCAAAATTTAACGTTGCCGACGGGACATATGAATTTTATCAAGGCAAGGCATTCAGTATTCATTGGGGCGGCATTGCGAAAGACCTTCCAAAAGACAATCCTCTCTATAGCAGATCACCTGAAAACATACAGAAATTATTTAATTTCGGCATGGAAATGAGCCTCCTATTTTCCCCGTCCCCATATAATCAAACGTTGTTTCCCCACCGATATGCATACTTTCGCGATGGGGATCTTTGGCTCATGGGAGCCAAGTTCATCGACAAGTCCGATCCTTCTTTGATTGCATTCCTTAAAAATGAAAAGAGCCGGCAGGAAAAAAGCACCCCTCAAAAGCCATATATTGCCTTTCAGGATTACGGTCCGCCATTAAAAGATGGGAAAATCGATACCGATTTCATCAGAACTTTTGGAATGACGATCCCGGAAGGCCGCTATTTAGCTCTTGGCGACAATCATGCCATGAGTTCAGATAGCCGGGTCTTTGGATTTGTCCCTCAAGACAATCTGCAAGGGGCTCCGAGCTTTATTTTTTGGCCTCCCGGAAACCGGTTTGGATTTGTTGATGCACAAAAACCCTATCCGTTTTTAAATCTTCCCCGGTTAATTGTATGGGGTATAGCAGCCCTGATATTCTTCGCATGGTGGCTCTATTACAGGCACATGATCAAAACGCCCATTTATTCCAAAAGGCAATTTAATTACAAAGTTTAAGTTGAAATTAATCCTTAATCCATGAAAAATGGAAGTATAACCTCCAAATTTCATGGTATATGATCAGGCAATTTTTTTTAGACAAAATAGAGCACGCCTTTCAAGTGACAAAGGTAGTCGCTATTTTAGGTCCGCGACAATGTGGGAAAACTACCGCGGCAAAACAATATATTGAAACGCAGTCTGTATTTCCCAAAGAGAATTATTTCGATCTTGAAAATTATCGCGACATTGCAAGATTAACAGACCCTCTTTTATCATTATCCTCACTATCTGGTCTCATTGTTATCGACGAGATCCAACGAGCTCCCAACTTATTTGAGACCCTGCGGGTTTTAAGTGACAACAAAGAATTGAATCAGCATTACCTGATATTAGGAAGCGCTTCTCGCGATTTGATTGCCCAATCCTCTGAGACGCTAGCTGGACGCATCACTTACCTTGAATTGACCCCTTTCATGTTCGATGAGATCCATGAGATAGAAAGGCTATGGGTAAGAGGCGGGTATCCCTTATCCGTATTAGCAGCAAACGATGAGATCAGTGCGGCCTGGCGCAAAGGGTACATTAGGACGTTTCTAGAAAGAGATATTCCAGCACTAGGCATTAATATACCATCAGAACAGCTAAGACGCTTTTGGATGATGCTGGCACATTATCATGGCAATATATTTAACGCATCTGAACTGGGCCGATCACTGGGAATGTCCCATAAAACGATGAAGGAATACGCAGATATCTTAACAGGTACTTTTATGGTTCGTCAGTTACAGCCTTGGCATGAAAATATCGGCAAGCGGCAGATTAAGACCCCAAAGATCTATATTCGCGACAGTGGGATTTTTCACACTCTCATTGGAATCAATAGCAACTCTGACTTGTTGGTTAATCCTAAATTAGGGGCCTCCTGGGAAGGATTTGCTCTTGAACAAATTATTTTCCATCTCGATGCAGAGCCAGAAGAGTGTTATTTTTGGGGAACTCATCAACAAGCCGAACTGGACTTGCTTATCATAAAAAACGGAAAAAAGCTAGGGTTCGAAATGAAATATTCAGGTGCGCCTAAATTAACAAAATCGATGCAAATAGCTCAAGAAGATCTCGGTCTGGATGCTCTGACTGTAGTTTACCCAGGTGATATCGAATACCCTCTGTCAAATGAAATCCTTGTAAAGCCTTTGACTGCTTTTTAAATATACCCAATTTTTGAACCCCCTTCGGTATAGCAAAAAAATCACCTGATTTGATAAAAGAAAACCAAACAATATTTTTGTTGAACAATATCATTATCAGGGGGAACAAATGCATTTATTTTATATTTTGTCCACACGTAGCCTTAAAAGCCTTTTACTTAGCTTAACTTTTCTTTATTTTTCTGCAGGGACTGCTCAGGACCCCTCTGATGATCAAGATACATCGTTTTCACCTACGTTCATTTCTCTATATGCCCTGCAGCAACAAGCGGTAGGATACCATAAGCCGCTTCTATTTGATGGTGTGAGTGCTCAAAATGGTTCTGTTACGTGGGCTGAAGGTGGAATTACCGTTCCAGATGCAGGGACGTACCGGATATCTTTTGGGGTGCAGTCAACCAAGCATGCAAAATTTTCGTTAAGAGTGAACAATGCTAATGTTCGGGGAGGCACCCTAAATTTAACTACAGGTTCATCCAATCCATTTTCAGGTTTGACCATAGATGTTGCCATTCCAGCCAATGCTGTTATTACCCTGATTAATACCGGAGAAGACATTACCTTACAAAACTATCATACCGATCCGACTGCTTCCAGAAACCCATATCTTCCTCCGCCAAGCACAGATCCCGATCCCGATGCAACCATTGGGTTTATGGAAATCCACCGCATATTATAATGTGAAAATAAAGAATTGAAAATAATCATTCTAGACTTATAGGCAGTGCCTCCATCGCTCAACTTTAATAAGTTGAGCAATGGAGGCAAGCTTCAAATTCATCGGCTGCCGACACCGTCACAAACCAATTTTTGAATCACGTTCGGTATAAGTCTTTTTAAGCTTAAGATGCCTGAAATCAAACCTTATGGTGTAAAACGGAAACTTTTGAAAAAAGATAATCCCGTAGAGTTTGAATAATATCGACATCACAGACAAACTGATTGATCTCGATGCCCCAGCCGGAAGAGTGTTATTTTTGGGGAACTCACCAACAGGCAGAGCTGGACTTGCTTATCATTAAAAAAGATAACATGAGCTTTAGTCTCTATACGTAAGCCAGACCACGAATGAAACGTAAATGGCAATTATTGTCTATAAATCTTGACAAATACCTATCCAATCGGTTATATAACCGATAAAATAGGTTTAGTATGCTAGAATATCTTTTTTCCAATAAGAATGTGGAGAAAATTCTTATATACCTCTCTCTACATGATAAAGCTAATGCTACAGAGCTGAAACATGCATTTGGAACTTCTCTTGATCCAATACAAAAAACGTTAAGAAAATTGGAAGACGGAGGCCTTCTCGCTAGCTTTCTTGAAGGGCGTACACGAGTGTTTGTTTGGAATCCACGCTATCCCTTTCTCCATGAAATACAGGCTTTAGCCAAAAAATCATATGAGTTCCTCCCATCAAATATACAAGAAATTTATCAACTAACAAAAAGAAAAAGACCTCGAAAAACAGGAAAGCCCCTTTAAAAAATTATGGAATATGCAAATATCCATTGACAATGCCTTTAGAATTATGTATAAAGGCTACCATTTAACAGAATTTATAGAAAAGATTTAATCACCCCATTTTCAACCCTAAAGAAATACTTATGAAACAACGATTAGCATCCATAATGCTATTTATTTTATGCATAACCCAACATATTTTTGCTGGATGCGATGACGGGGAAAGCGTCTACTTTTATAATAGAATCCCCGGTTGTGGCTGCTTTGACCACTGCACTTGCTTTAGCCATTACATAGGTCCGTTTTCTCCAGGCTTGGAATATTTGGAGTCAGATGCTTTTCCTTCAGATAAACCTTCTCATCCAAAAAGACCTGAAGACATTCTTTGGCATGAGTTTATGAAAGGAATGCTTCGGGCAAAAAAGGAGGGACCTTTTATTATTTGGGACCGTAGTTCATTCAAATATAAGATTGGTTATGGGGACAAACACGATTTATGTATGTTGAATGAATATCTTGATTGCCTGGAATCATTCAAAAAACTGTATCAATCGACACGTATAAAACTACTTGCAGATGCAGAAAAGATGTATCCTTCCAAAAGAGATGTGATTAGCAAAGAAGCTGAGATTAATAAAATTAATACCAAAGCCATAATGGCAGATAAAATCCTTGACGAGCTCTCAGACAAAATTATCCCGCTATACAAAAATATTTTATCAAGCTGTCCGCACGAGCATCAAACTCACAACATGGCTTTTTCTTATAATTTAGGCCTGATCAGTTTTATTGAGGGAAATTGGGAAATTTTTGCTATCAATGCCGAACGTTTAGTCCAATTAGCTGAGATCAACAATGAAAAAAGATTATTGAATTCCGGATTTTATCAAAAATTCGGTGAATCTAAGATAGAGGTTGGTCTGTATCATGACGCAATAAAAATTCTGTCCGAAGCTATTGCGAAAGATCCGAATAATAAAGAAGCCTATTTTCAAAGATCTGTTGCGTACTTTGAAACAGGCGATTTCGATCAGGCAATTTTGGATTTTCTATATTCGGGACATCCAAAAATCCTTGCTCAAATTCAATCCAAAACTTCTAAGGAATTTGAACAAGCGCTTCTATCCGGTCTGGTAGAAGGAGGAGCTGAAGCTGCTATAGATTTTGCGCCATCGCTTTGCAGTTCAGCATATGGGCTTAGTGAGTGCTTATGGGCTTTTGCTGAACACCCCATTGATGGAACAGTCAATTTTTCCAACATATGTTATGAAGTTGGGACAGCGATTGTAAATACCATAAAAAACTGTGATCAAAAGAAGCTCGAAGAAATTTCAAGAGAAATGCGTCGATTCGCACAGGAATTTGACTGCCTTAGCGATGGTGAGAAAGGACACTGTATAGGTCATTGCATCGGAAAATATGGTGTAGACTGCTTTGCCGGAGGGGCTCTTGTTAAATGTGTGTCCGCAGTTAAAAAATTAAGAGACGCCAATCGAATTTGCAACCTTGAAGCTCTGACAATATCCGAACCAAATAAGAAATTTATCACAGCCACTGCCATCAAGCATGCTGAAGATAGAGAAGCGTTTTTCAGAAATGTAAAACTACACCATGATAAGCAAAACAAGCATATCCCCGGAAAGCATAATTACGTTAAAGGTAAAAGCATTTTAGAACATAAAGATCCAGAAAGGCTTTTAAAAGAATTTGCTGGGAAAGGTACTCCCTTAGGAGATCGAATTCCAGGCCTTCCGGATTACCGGGAACGTGTGAATTTTAGAGAATTTATTGGATATCATGTGGATGAATTCACCGAAATAAAAACACCTACGACTTGGGGAGAAATTCGCTATTCGAACAGCAGTGCACATATTTTTCCTGCATTTCCAGAATAGGAGAAAGTATGATTATAGATGTGGTAAATTTAAAACTTTCAGCTCAGCGAGGTCTATTAGGTAACGTATTTCCTGAACTACGAGCAGTCTGTGTAGAATCCACAGAAAATCTCATTTATGTATGCTTTTACTGTGATGGTGAAATCTCTGCAGAAAATAAAGACCTTTGTGAATGCGTTCTTGATGACATTATTGCAGATTTTTATAATCGAACAAAGGAAGGAGAACCAGAAATAGAATTTGAGACGCCAATTATTCGATTGGATTATCCTAAAAAAATGTCATTAAAAGGTCGTTGGGTTTATTACCGGCATGAAGATTCAAGTAGATATGTTGATTAAAAACTTCTTTCCGACTTGCCAAAGGATGTAACTATCACTGTTTTAGACAAAAAACATCGATGACGAGGGATGAAATTCGCTATTCAAACAGAGGCGCACATATTGTCCGGATATTGCCGAAATAGGAGAAGATTAATGATTATCAATTCAGTAAATTTAAGACTTTCAGCACAGCGAGGACTACTGGGTAACGTATTCCCTGAACTGAGAGCTGTCTGTGTAGAATCCACAGAAAATCTCATCTATGTATGCTTTTATTGTGATGGCGAAATTACTCCAGAGATTAAAGAACATTGTGAATGTGTTCTTGATGACATTACTTCCGATTTTTGTCATATAGATAAAATAGAATTTGAAACACCATTTATCCGTCTGGATTACCCCAAAAAAATGCCATTAAGAGGTGACTGGGTATATTATCGTCATGAAGATTCAAGTCGATATATTGACTAAAATCTATTGAGACGGAGAAGGCAGGGCTTTCGCGCCCTGGCTACTTCATTTTGAAAAAACGGCAAATTTAGCCTTCACTAAATGAGGTCCGGCGCCCCAGCATGACAATCGATTCGGTCGGTAAACCGCAGTTGAATGCCACTGTCTGGAGTGATCTGATCTTTTCATCATAAAAGGTTTCCAGATTCAAGGGATCGCCAAATTTCAGGACAACCTAATACTACTTTCACATAAATCGCTTCCGAAACTAAATCCTTGTCTTCCGTGCAAGACAAGTTTTGTAGAATACTTGACTTGTAAAGAAGGCAAGTTTTCTGAATATTTGTCTTGTAGAAAAGACAAGTTTCTGATATCTATTTAATATATGGGAACAAGAGAACTTTTAGCAACTTTGCTTGAAGAAGCATTTTATGAGATTGAACAGGTACGAGATTCAGTGCCAAGAAAAGTTCGTTTCCCTCAGTCTGATCTAATGATTACGGTTGCCATAGGGATGCGACGATCTGGCAAATCATACGCAATTTTTCAAAAAATCAATCAACTTCTCGATGAAGGGATAAAAAAAGAGCAAATTCTTTTTATAGACTTCGAAGATGACCGTTTATTGCCAATGAATATGAAAGAGATGGGTCAACTTCTTGATGAGTTTTACTCAATTTATCCAGAAAATCATAGTAAAAAGTGTTATTTTTTTCTGGATGAAATTCAGAATGTCGAAGGATGGTACCAGGTGGTTCGACGCTTTCATAAAGCCAAGAATGTCAACCTTACATTAACGGGATCTTCAGCGAAATTACTAAGTACAGAAATTAATACATCGCTTAGAGGGCGATCCTTATCAGTAGAGATTTTGCCTTATAGTTTTTCAGAGTTTCAATTAGCTCACCAATTGCCGGCAGCTCAGGCTCCATTTGGCAAGCGCTCTTATGATATAGCTAACAAACAGTTAATCGGTTTCTTTGCAAAAGGAGGCTTTCCAGCTGTTCAACATATGGAGATTCATGATTGGCGGAGTACATTGCAGGGTTATGTTGACACAGTTGCCATAAAAGATATCATTGAACGACATAAAATTTCTAATACTGCCGTTTTAAAATATCTAATAAAAACTCTGCTTATCAATGTAGCTTCTCCATTTTCCGTTAATAAATTCTATAATGATATTAAAAGCCAAGGATTTAAGGTTGGTAGAGAAACAATACATAATTATATCGATTTTTTAGTGGATACTTTTTTAATATTCAAAATCCCAACTTATTCAGAGTCTATTCGAGCACAACATACAACCCCCTACAAGATCTATGCAATTGACAATGGGTTGATCAGCGCCTTTTCCCTTAAAATTAACGATTTGTATCATAAATTCCTTGAAAATCAGGTTTATCTTGATTTGCGGCGGCAACACAAAGACATTTATTATTACACTACCAAAGATGGCTATGAAGTTGACTTTGTAACTGTAGATAAAAACGGAAATAGAGAAGTGATTCAAGTAACTTGGGATATGAATGATCCAAAAACGGCTGAGCGTGAGCTAAGAGCATTGAAACAGGCCGAACAGGAACTAGGTATTAAAGGACGTATTATTACCAGTCGAGATTATGCTGTTGAAACGCATCTCTAGAACATAGAACAATCTCAGGACCTGTTCAAAATTTTATAATGCTTCAGATTCGAGTTTTTTCCTCTAGGGCACCGGCTTTGCTAAAATTCCAAATTTTAAAACACGTTGTGTATAACAGGGGGTGTAAACAAAAGTGTTAGTGATGGGTATAACCAGACCGTCCTCGGTCTGGGTTGATGACGTTTGAATAGAGTTGCTTCCAACCATAAGATGGCCTGGTTACATTAAGCGTTAACACTTTTGTTTAGACCCGATAACAGGAAGGCTTTTGTCTCTATACTTCCCTTGATGAAAATTGCTTAGGACAAAAAAAATTTTTATGTTACAAACAAGATAGATATCGTTTACCACAAAAAAACCAAGATCTCCTACAGAACCATTTTAATGTTTGAAATTATTTGTATTTTAATAATTTTAACGCTCGTTATTTTTGTCATAATAATCTATAGGCATTATCGCATTCATTTTTATTCTTGGTATACAGACTTTCTTTGGCCCAAAAATCGGGTTGTCATTGATAAAAATGTGATGATCTCAATGCCCGATGGCACTCGGTTGGCAACTGATATCTATCGGCCAAAATCTTTAGATAAATTCCCTGTCATCGTTATCAGAACGCCTTATAACAAAATGGGTTTATTGCAACCTTATAAGCATTTAGCGCTTTTATTAGCAAGCCAAGGGTATGTAATCGTTATCCAAGATGTACGAGGAAAATATAAATCAGAAGGGGAGTTTTATCCATATGCTTATGAAGCTCTTGATGGACATACAACGGTAATGTGGGCTGGAAAAGCCTCTTGGTCTAATGGAAAAGTAGCACTTTTCGGGCTTTCATATTCAGGTTCATGTGCCTGGTTAGCAACGAGATATAAAAGTGTCTATTTACGGACGATCATTAGCATGTTCACAACGCAAAATACTTATTCAATATGGATTACAAAAGGTATTCCTTTCTTAAAAGGGCCACTTTTATGGCTTGGGAAGTACTGTGCAAAAGCAGAAAATCCAAAAGTAACGGATCGGAGCTTAGAACCTATTCTATGGCAGCTCCCGGTTAATATACTCGACCATTATGCAACGAATCGAAAAATTTTATTTTACAAAGAATATTTAGCACATATACAACCCGATCCATTTTGGGAGGAAATAAGTGCTCATCAAGGTGCAGGAAATCTCGATATCCCAGCATTTATTATTGGGGGCTGGTATGATCCTTTTATTAATGGCACAATTGATGACTATCAACGCATGAAACAAGCTCCTGATACATCAATGAACCACCATAGTCATTTATTGATAGGCCCATGGGCACATAATCCAGTTCAGAAATTTCAAGGAATTGAATTTGGAAATAATGCCAGCTTTAAGTCTATCCTCATTTCTACACTGGAATGGTGCGATATATGGCTTAAAGATAAAAAGAAGGCTGCATCGCATCTTAATAAGATCCGATATTTTATCATGGGAAGGAATGAGTGGAAGAAAACAGATCATTGGCCACCTTCTAATACAATTGAGGAAAAATACTTTCTTTCCAATCAAAACAACTCTTTAAATCCAATTGAAGGTCGTTTGACTCCTATTGCGCCTGAAAATACACAGAAAAACAATTTTATTTACAATCCTAGAGATCCTGTTTTGTTTAGAGGCAGCTATATTTTACATGGAGAAGGATGGATAGCGCCAATTGAACAGAACGAAATCATAGCTCGAGGCGATGTATTGATCTATACGACCCCTTCACTGCAAGAAGAATTATGTGTTACAGGAGTTGCAAAATTAATTTTATATGTCTCCTCTCAAGCTTTGGATACAGATTTTTATGCAAAAATTTGTGACATGCATCCTAATGGAAAATCTTTCAATTTAACATCAGGTTTTATACGTATGCGATTTCGAGATTCCTTGGAAAACCCCCAATTACTGGTTCCTGGAATGGTCTATTGCGTGGAAATCCCATTTAGGCCTGTGGCTCACGCCTTTTTAAAAAATCATCGAATTCAGTTGCAAATCACATCTTCCGATTTTCCTGTACACAACCGAAATCTTAATACAGGCTTGAGCTGTGAGAATTCAATCGAAATAAAAGAAGTGGAACAGACAATTTACTCCGGCAAACCTTATGAGTCTCATCTCCTACTCCCAATTTTGAATTCATCATAATAAATATGCGACATTTCAACCCTTAACCAAAACTAACGCGAACACCTCTGTAAAATCCAATCAGACATGATATGTAATACAACTGGAGCCGTAGTCTCTTCAATTTCAGCATACTCCCGTACAGAACCGGTCTTGCAGGTTTGAAACATATGGTTGACAGAAGGCACCTCAACAATCTTATAATTCTCATGTTTAGCTGTTTCCAGTGTCTTTGCGATCCTGGTCAAATTTTGCTCCGGAGATACAACAAAATCGAGCTCTCCGTTTAATGCGAGTATAGGCACTTCTATCCTCTTTAATGTCTCAGCGGGGTCATATACTAAATTATATCGAAACCAAACGGAATTATGACACTGAACCTTGGCTTCTAATGGACCATAATAATTTTCAGCGAATGATTTTTCTTCCGGCAAACACCGATCAAAATATTTTGTGAAAACTTCGCGTATTTTAGGCTCTGCAATTTTCCGGTCGTTGTTTTTCATTATCTCAAACAATTGTTTTCGAAATTCCAGACTCCTGCCAATAAACTCTTCCGGAACACCATCGAGACGCATTAATGACTCTTCTTGCCTGGGGACTAATTCTTCCCAGTTCACACCTGCCGAAGCCATAAGCACAACGAAGACGACATCTTTTGATTGTACGGCAGCTAATGAAGCAGTCGAGCCCCCTTCGCTATGCCCAATTAAACCGATCTGTTTATGGTTGATTTCTTTGCGGGTCTTTAAATATTCAATTCCGGCCAAAACGTCACCTGCAAAATTTTCTATAGAGGATGAGTGATAATCGCCTGTCGATTGTCCCGCACTTCGCTTATCGAACCTCAATACAGCGATACCAAGTCTTGTCAAATGGTCAGCCCAAACAAGAAAAAGTTTATGGCCAAACAGCGCTGCATTGCGATTTAAGGGGGACGAGCCTTGTATCAATATCACTGCAGGAACAGGCCCTTTTGAACGGGGCAGAGTCAGCGTACCCGCTAGAGTGACATTATCTGAAGAATTATGAAAAATAACCTCCTCATGATCGTATGGATAGGGGAGTTTCGGTTCTTGATAACGGCCTATGCTTTCCGGGACCGATCCATAGATAAATCCGATAAAGCCAATTTGCAGATACACTAAAATGAGAAGGAATTGTTTCATGCGCCACTCCGGTTTGAAATGAAATTATCATTATTTTGCAAATGCTCATAGAATTGAGACGGGAAAGGCAGGGCTTTCGCGCCTTGGGCTACCTCATGCTATTACCCATAAATCCTAATTCTAATTCAACACAAAGACACAAAGGCTCTGAGACACAAAGGAAAACAGGCTATGATATTGCATTTTCTCTGTTCCTTTGCGCCTTCGTGCCTTTGTGTTGAATTCATTCTCAAATATGCATTGGGTCATTTTTTTCTACTTACAGGTAATAGAATGGGCGACCTCATTTTGAAAAAACGGCAAATTTGGGCTGCACCAGTTTAATGAGGTCTTCCCCTCTCATGACAATCGATTCGGTTGGTAGACCGCAGTTGAAAGCCACTGTCTGGAGCGATTTGATCTTTTCATCATAAAAGGTTTCCAGATTCAGGAGGTCGCCAAAAGGGGGCACGCCACCAACAATTAACCCAAACCGCTCTAAGATCACTGCAGAGTCCTCAAATTCACATTTTTCTCCTGCAGCCTCTGCGACAAGCTTCATATCGAGCTTCAGGTGGGATGGGATGTTGAACTGATAATTTTTTTTGCTGTTTTTCCCTTTTAAAATCAGAGACTTGATTCCCTCTTCGAGCAAAGTACCGCGCACCCTTGCAGAATCTTCAGAGGTGGGGGTTGCCTCATGCGCCATATGTTTGAATTCCAAATCGCGAAGACGGAGCAGTCTGATAATCTCATTGCGGATATTTTCGCTTCCAAAGAAGATTTTTGCCTTCATGCGATTGCCGGCAATCCGTTTTGTGTCGGACGGGAAAAGGGAAACTTCGCGAATATTCTTTAATTTTAAAATCGTCATCGTCAATCTTTCCAGGCCCATGCCGAACCCTCCATGCGGAGGCATTCCATATTTAAATATGCTTAAGTAGTCTTCAAAATTGGAAGGGTCCATTCCCTTAGAACGGATTCCTTCGACCATAGATTCAAAAGTATGGCGCCTTTGCCCGCCTGAGGTGACTTCTGTACCCGCACAAAGCAAGTCGAAGGTATTAGTCAGCTCCGGCCTTTCTTCTTTCGGATAGGCATAGAAAGGCCGTTTGCTCGTCATCCAGTCGATCACAAATAGTAAGTCGGTACCAAATTGTTCTCTTGCATAGGCGCAAAGCTCCCTTTCAGCCGCCGGACTTAAGTCCGGCTCATTTCTCTCGTCAATGCCGGTCCGCTGATAATAAAGTTCCTGAGCTTCGGCAAAGGTTACCCTGGGAAATGGAACATTCTCCGGAGCCAAGATCATTTGATGGTCGAGGAGAGCGATTTCAGAGGCGCAAGATGCATGCAGATGCTTGACAATCGATTTAATGCACCCTTCCTGAACATCTAAAATTTCATGCCAATGTTCAAAAAAACCCATTTCAAATTCAAGCTGTTTGCCTTCGGCAAGATGGCGCGGAGTGTGGGAAGGCTCTGCCCTAAAAAAGGGCATTAATGCAAAGACCCGTTCATTGACCCCAACCATCATTTGTTTATAAAGCTGGCTGCTTTGGGCTAACGTGGCGGTATAGCCGAAGTAATCGACATTAAAAAATTCCGCTCCGCCTTCTGAAGAGGCTCCAATGATGTTGGGAGCAAAATACTCTACGGCCCGGACATAGTCATGCATATACATCCGGTAAGCATGGGCAATCTCTGCCTGAATCTTGAACACTGCCTGAAGTTTGCTGTTTCTTAGGGCAATCGGACGGTGGTCTAAGATAAATTCTAAGTCAGAAGGGATTTCGGGTTTGTTATATTCAATTGGGGGCGCTGCCAGGATGGGGACTTCAACCGTAATCTTTGGCTCGATAATTTCTATTCCAAGACCGGCCTGCGCCGATGCAATCGCTTTTCCTTCGATCTTAAGGACGCTTCCGGGTTGTAAATGGGCAATTTTTTGTTTCTCATCCTTATCCTCGACCACAATTTGAACAAACCCTTTAAAATCCCGTAAAATGACAAAATTGAGTTTTCCAAGCGAGCGGAATGTATGGAGCCAGCCGCGTATATACACGCGTTTGCCAACGTGCTGTAAAAGTTCAGAAGATAGTGTCCTTTGCATAGGTTTTCCCGTAATGAATGTTTCGCTAAATTTTACAACATCTTTGCCATTTTTGGCTAGTAAACACAGTACAAAGAATTGTATCGTGCCCGTGAGCGTGCCCGTGCCCGTGACCGTGCCTGCATCTATTTATCTTTTCCGAACTTTATTTTCTGCTTGAAATTTGCGGGAGTAAAAGAATTCGGAAATATAATGAATACATTCGGGCACGGGCACGCTCACGGGCACGGGCACGAAAGATAGACACTGATCCAGTCACCTGTTAATCCCTCTTTCCCTCAAGACCTCCAGGATTTGGGGCATAGCCTCTTTTGCCGCTGCCCTGCCGGCAAGATAAATTCTTTCGTTTGCATTCTTTTCAAATGTTCCGCAATGGCTGACATCGGGGCGGATGATCACATCTGCAGTGTGGACGCAATCTTCGCTCTGCCATAATAGTGTGATGTCGGCACTGCGCATGGCGACTCCAAAAAGATTAGTGGGGAACCGTTCAGGCAATAATCCCCTGAGATCAACGGCAATGATCACTTGAGCATCAAAATGAGCGGCTACGCGAACGGGAACGGGATCGATCACTCCCCCATCGACACAAGCCCTTCCATGCAGCTCTACCGGAACAAAAACAAAAGGGACAGCGCACGAAGCTTCAACGGCCGGAATAATTGGTCCGCCGCCAATTGTCACAAGCTCACTCGAATATAGATCGGTAGTGACAAGAAAAAACGGCAATTTCAGTTCATCAAAATTCGTTGCGTTAAGATGGCATTCTAAAAATTTTCTCAAAGTTTTTCCCTGGCATAGCCCCATGCGAGCATTCCAGATGCTGAAGTCAGTGAGATAATCCACTTTTAACTTCAAAAATATCTCCTTTAAACATTCCGTATTGGGGTTATCGGCGTACATCGCCCCCACAATACTTCCTGCGCTGCACCCAACGACCATATTAATCGGAATGTGATTTTCTTCCAGAACTTCGAGAACGCCGACATGAGCTAATCCTTTAGCTCCTCCCCCTCCCAGAACAAGGGCAACGCCAAGCGGCTGCGGGACAACAAGGCAGTCGGGCAGTGGCGGAGGGGTATTTGATAATTGATAATTCTGAGGGCAAAAACACCCCGTCAAAAACAGCATGCACAAAAATCCATGCCAGATCTTTCCATTTTTTTGAAACATACCCCGACCTATTTTTTTGAGCATATTAAATTTTATTGATTTATCTGGCAAAAAAAATAAAAATATCGTTATATCGAAGGGTATATACCGAAGGTGGTTCAAAAATTGGGATTTTGACAAGGAGGCTGCTCAAAATTTTTAGTCTGGAGCGAGTGAGCATTGCCTATGGCCAAGGCACGAGTGAAGACAAAAATTTTGATGCAAAGCCGACGCCGTCAAAAACCAATTTTTGAATCACGTTCGGTATAAATAAAAGTGTTGATGCCTTTAGATTTTCCACAAATCAACCTAAGGAAAGTATGTGGCCTAAAGAATACCGGGATTATAGACGCGATGCTCCCTTAAAAAAAGAGGTCGTCGAACCCTCACATGGGATCATTGGCGCTGAAATGCACGAAATAAATGGTTGGGGAGACCGTGCGGACGAGTTTAAAAAGCAAAGTGATGAGAAAAAGCCTTATGTCAAGTAATCGGATACAAAACCCCCAATTTGTTTCTCAAAAAAAATTAAACACAAAGGCACAAAGGCACAGAGAAATGCAATATCGAAGCCTGTTTTCCTTTGTGTTTTAGTGTCTTTGTGTTGAATTAAAATTAGGACTTAATAAGGTAATAGCATGCGGGCACGAAATCAACTCTTCATTCACGATATGTATAGCATCTTAAAGAGGTTTTGAGATGTCTACATTCCAGGGAAAGCCAAGAGAGTCATGGGGGCAATATTTAATAAACCTTCCCTCCATGTTCATCCGTTCGATCTTTCGTCATAATTACCCAAATAATGATGTCGACAGGTCCGAGATTGTTTTTAAAAATTTCTTTTTGCATTTTCATCCGGTAAAATGCCACAAGAATTCATTGGATCCATTTTATACTTTGGGTTTGGGAACAATTGCAACGAGCCTGTTTTTATTGCTTACCTTCACCGGAATTGTCCTCATGTTTTATTATATTCCCACCGAAGATCGCGCCTATGAAATCATGAAGGATTGGCAAGATACCACCCCCTTTGCCATGATGTACCGCAATATGCACAGGTGGAGTGCCCATATGATGGTCCTGTTCGTCTTTTTGCATATGTCCCGTGTTTTTTATACCGGTTCATACAAAGGGATGAGGAAATTCAACTGGGTCATAGGGGTTACGCTCATGGTACTGACCCTCATCCTTTCTTTTACCGGATATCTTTTGCCCTGGGACCAGTTAGCGTTTTGGGCTATTACCGTAGGGACGAACATTGCCGGATATGTTCCCAATCTTCCGGGGTTTGAATATAATGTGAACAGGGTCATGCTGCTTGCTTCCACAAGTGTCGGCCAGGATGCCTTAATCCGTTTCTATGTCTTGCATGTAGCATTTTTACCTATTGTTACAGGCACTTTGATCGGAGTCCATTTTTGGCGCGTTCGCAAAGACGGCGGATTATCAAGGCCTCCAGATAAAATTTGCCCGGATCCGGTGCGGGTCATCCAACGTTCTGATACCAAGGAATCTTTCGCTCCAGGTGTAAAGCGCACCTACGGTTTAATGGAATTGGTCCGCGGCACTTGCCCGACTGTCGATAAAGGACCTTATAATTACGTATTTACATGGCCCCATCTATTGCGGGCCGAACTGGTTGCTTTTCTTTTGACTACAGTCTTAATTTTAGGGCTCTCGCTCATAGACGCCCCGCTGGAAGAAGCCGCCAATCCCACCAAGCCTACCAATCCTTCAAAGGCGCCCTGGTATTTTTTGGGATTGCAGGAAATGGTTGCCTATAATGCTTTTTGGGGCGGCGTTGCTATCCCTATGGGAATGGTACTCGGATTGATGGCAATCCCGTATTTGGATAGAAACCCCCATGGTCAGGGCTACTGGTTCCATCGAAGCCGTTATCTGGCAATATTCTTTTTCACGCTGTTTATGACATGGCAGGGCATTTTAATTATTATCGGCACATACTTTCGAGGCGCTAACTGGAGTTGGATATGGCCTTGGACAGAAAATTTTGCAAGGCATTGATTTAAGTATGCATGGCGATCGTTACCAAATAGCTCTGATCATTCTTGGAATAACTGTTGCATCCCTTCTTGGATTTTTTCTTTATCAGGAAATGTTTCCCGAATACCGGATCTATCAAAATGATTACATCGACCTGGAAAAATTTCGGTCGACCTATACCGGAGAGGCTCCTCCTGCGTTTGCACCAGGCATCAAACAAATTGTCTTTGAAAGGGAAGACAAAGGTCCGGCATCGGTTGACCGCTGCATTTCTTGTCATGTCGCCGTGCAAATCCCCCACTTCTCCCCGATGAAAATCGCCTATGGTCCTGCTAATGAGATTAGCCTTGATGCGGAAGGCTTCCCCATTCTCGAGCCCAATGAGAATTATATTTTTGCCAGACTCGATCGCCAAATCGGGGAGATAAAGAAAGATCATCCGGAAGAAGCAGAAGCCCTTGCCAAGTTGAAAACCGCAAAAGTGAATGATCAGGTTTACGATATAACAAAAGTTCTTGCCATGCATCCGCTCATGGGCAAAGAAACCTATCCATTCGAATTCCATCCCCTTGAAGAATTTGGCTGCACCTCGTGCCATAGCGGGAATGGCAAGGGATTAACGACAGAAAAAGCCCATGGACCTGTCTTCGATGGCCAATATGGGATCGAACATAGAGGCTATGTACCTGAATTTATCGAAAAAGATGAGCGTAATGATCCATCCTTTGCCCATGTTTTCAACCATAAACCGGATGACTCGCTCCTTTTTCAGACAACGCCGATTTTGGTAGGCAATTTGATCCAATCCTCATGCATTCAATGCCATTCTCATCATTTGGACAATGTAAATAGCCTAAAGAATAGCTCATCCGCTTCTTCAGATGTCGATCTTTTCACGAAAAACTACAGCCAAGGAGAGCAGCTCTACTTTTCTCAAAGCTGTTATGCATGCCATAAAATTGCCGGTCTTTCCAGAGGAGGCGTCGGTCCCGAACTGACAAAGGCGGGATTCAATTACCCATGGTATTTAAAAGAGTCCATAGTATGGCCTCAAGCAGATCTGCCCACTTCTACAATGCCGAATTTCCGATTGGACCATGTTGAGCTTGAAGATCTCATGACCTTTCTTTTGGCACAAAAAGGGGCTAAAAAAACAGAGTCTGAGATCGGTTATAAATTATCGGTACAAAATTGGGAAGCGGGCCGCAAATCGCCTTTCGAAATGGCTATCCTCCCCTACCAGATTGATGATCTTCGCTATTCTATGACTATATTTGCCACGGAAGGATGTGCCAGCTGCCACCGCCTTACCGGATTTATTTCCAATACCGGCTATAGCATAGAAAAGAGCAATCCTCAAAGACCATTTGACGACCTATATCGCGAAAAACAATGGTTTAGACGCCTCTTCCCTGAACAATCATTTAATGAAGAGCTTTTCGGCTCAAGAATAGTCAAAACAATTGAAGCGAATCTGACCGATATTGACAAACGCATCGTCAACGATGTGCGCAAAAATAGTTTGCTCGAAGAGATCGAGGCAGCATACCCTCATGTCATCGATTCATTCTATTCTAACTTTCGCTATGCTTCGCGTGCAAAAAATGAGGAATATCGAAATGACCCTAAAAAATTGAAAGAATGGCAGGACAGGGTCCATCGAATTCTTCTTGTGTACATTCAGGAATATGGTTTGGGAAGATTGATTGGGCCAAGACTCAACTGGTCCGGAATCTACCGCTCCGATGAGTGGTTAATGGAACATTTCCGCAAGCCTTCCGGGCATACGCCTCGATCCATCATGCCGGTCTTTCCCTTTGATACTTCAAAATTCCTTGCATTGACGCATATGTTAGATGTCCTTGGAAAAAGGAACCGCGACAACCTCAACGCCGTATGGGAACATCTCGGATTCGAACCTGAACTTGCCTATCAGACCTATTGCTCCCAATGCCATGGAAATTACTTGCAAGGAAACGGTCCTGTATCGAAATGGATTTATCCCATTCCAAAAAATTTGACCAGTGGTGAATTTTTGCGCAATCTGACAAAAAAAAATGCCATTTTGTCAATTACCCATGGCGTCAAAGGGACATCAATGCCGCCATTTGGAGAAACTCCCGCAGACAAAGAAACTCGCGACACATCTGCGGTCTTGTCTCAGGAAAACATTGGCAAATTGGTCGATTGGCTTTATCAGTCTCTTTCAGGGGCAAGAGTGATTAAAGAGGAAGAAGATGTCCCTAAATGGAGCTATTCCCCAAAAGACGTGGTCGCAGAGCTCGACCTTGAAAAGGCGCTTTGGCTTTCCAAATCGAATCCTTTTCCACAATCAGTCGAAGAAGTTTTTGACATCGTTCCGAACCGCCTTCCAAACGGTGACAAAAATGCCTACTATATTAAGCGGCAATATTACACCCCTGAAAATCTGACAAGGGGTGAACAATTTTTTGTGCTCAATTGCGCCTATTGCCATGGAACCGATGCCGACGGCTTAGGGATCCGGGCAGGCGGGATGGTCGATGCAAAACCGCGCATGCTGACAAATATCGATTGGTTAAACACGTACGATGATCTGTTTTTATTGCGTTCCATAAAATATGGGGTAAAGGGGACTGCAATGACCCCTTGGGGCGACCTGACAAATGCAACTCAACGTTTGCAATTGGTCATGTATATTCGTCATTTAAGTTTTAACAAGGAACGAAGGACTTCTCTCTTTGAATTGCTTTACCAGATTTTTGATGAAGCCATAGAGAAGATAGAAAAATTGCGGATGATCACTTACCCGTCCCTTGCGGCGCTGCAGCGGGAAGAAGACTCCATACAACAGAAATTAAGCAATCATGCTTTACAGGACGACGAGGCATTAACCATGTTTCAGAAATCATTGCATATTTCCCGGGAGATAAAAACATTGCAGGAATATGATCAAACCCTTCTCGATCTAAAAAAGTCTCTTGGCCGTGAACAAACGGTTTATTCCGATTTGGGCAATTCCTTTATTGCAGCCGATGTCGATGATGAATTATGGAAATCCTATCTGGCCTTCGTCAAACTGAATGAAAATCGGTTCCAGTTAGAAAATAAAAATTTGTCTATAAATAAAAATTATGGTACAAGTCAGCAAAGGCTTACGGCTTTAGATCAACTTAAAACACTATTGGAAGCCCAAATTGCAAGAGACAAGGATCTTTTAGTTCAGGCAAAAGGAAAATTGCCGTCAAATGCACGCGATGACGCCATCGATAGGCTTCATTCCAATATGTCTGTATATGAAAAGTTGAAAACTCAATTAATAACAGAGGAAGCAAAAGCTGAAATTTTGCGAAAACAGCAGCTTTCATTACTTCAAAAAGAAAAATATGGAACAAACTAACCTCGCATACGACGACAGACCTGTCAAATTCATGCTGTATCCGGCCATTTTGTTTATGGTCTTTGGAATGACGGTCGGAGTCTTTTTAGCGTTTAATACCTTTCTTTTTCCCGATTATTTTTCCGGCGAATATGTCCATTTCGGCCGCGTTCGGCCGACACATGTGGGTTCCGTCACATTACTTTGGCTTTTATCTGCCGATATCGGGCTTCTCTATTACTTTGTCCCCCGTCTTTGTGGAATACCTGTCTGGAGCTCGAAGCTGGCATTTGTATCGATTGGACTGTGGTGGTTTTCTTTGGCTCTGGGGGTCCTTTCTTACCCCTGGGGGACAAACTTTGGATGGGAGTATGCCGAATTACCCAACTGGGTAGCCTATATTCCGGTAAAATATATCACCACAATTGCCTGGGTTCTCCTTGCCGCTAATTTATTCATGACGATTGCAAACCGCAAGCATGAAAAAATGTATGTTTCGCTATGGTATACAATGGGCACTCTGATATGGACGACCTTCACATTCATTACAGGAAGTTATGCGGTCAATTGGGTGCCGGAGGGAATTTCACGGGTCAATGTGAGTTTTTTTTACGTTCACAATCTCGTGGGATTGATCTTTACGCCGATGGGTCTTGCAACTGCCTACTATTTTCTTCCAAAACTGGCAAATACGCCTATCTACTCCCATCGCCTCTCGATGATCGGTTTTTGGTCGGTGGCATTTGTCTACGCCTGGGTTGGAGCACACCACATCATGCACGGCCCTATGTCCCAGTGGCTGCAGACCACAGCCGTTGTTTTTTCCATTTGGTTATTTATCCCGGTCTGGACGGTAGTGTACAATATCTTCGCCACATTACAAGGACATTGGAAGTCATACATTCAAAGCGCACCAATCCGTTTTCTGATAATGGGGAATATTTTTTACCTGATAACATGCATTCAAGGCCCTTTGATGGCCTTGCGCAACATTAACGAAATCACATCTAAAACCGATTGGGTCATTGGACATTCCCATATCTCCCTTTATGGAACATTTACCTTTTTTGCCATTGCAGGGATCTATCAGGCAATTCCGGTCATTACACAAAAACCTCTTTGGTCGCAGCGTCTTGCCGACTGGCATTTTAATTTGAACCTTCTTGGCAGCATTCCCTTCTTACTTGCTCTTTGGCTGGGAGGATTTTGGCAAGGTATGCTATGGGCAACATGGGCAAATGGGACAAGTTTTGCCGAATTTCATAACAATCTGACCCTTTTGCCTTTTTTACAGACCATTACCGAAATGCATTACTTTTGGATGCTCCGGGGGATTGGAGGGGTCATTATTCTTTTTGCCAATGTTTTGTTCGCGATCAACATCTTTAACACCGTCGTACTCGATCCCGTAAGCGAGACAAAGAAAAAGGAAACCCCAGAAATTACGGTTGTAGCATGAATCAAAAACAGCCTGAAGAAAAACCGGACGGCAATTTTTTTCATCGTCTGGACAAATCTGCCATTTTAACAGTCGTTGGGATCATCCTGTTATTTTCCGGGTCGGTGATTGTCACGTTGATTGCCCCTCGCTATGTAGACCCGACCTGGACATCACCCAGCAGCTCTTATCAGGTTCAAATGTATGAGGTATCTGACCCAAATTTATATATCAGCAGCGCGTCCGGCCATAGTTCCACATTGCAATTTGTCTACCACATTAAGGAAAATTTTACCCTGTTGCTTTTTCAGGAGAGTGAATATTCCCGCATTGTAGCGCCAGATCATCTAAAAAAATATATTACCGCCTATAACGAACCTGTCTTAACTCTGACGTCTAAATTGCTTCTTTTGCGAAGCCCGGAAAAAAGCGATCATTTCGACGCAATTGCTGCAGCCGGTCAATTGCGCACATCAATTGTTAATGAATGGGAAAAAAACCATCCAAAATGGAAGGAAGAAGGGACGTCGAAACCGAACATTCAAATCATGGAACTTTATGAACCAGATAGCCATGATGCTTTTGCTTTAGCATTGACAGATGGAATGATAGAAAATTGGGTCGATCATGATTTTAGAATTTTAGACGAAACTCCGATGCAAAATTACCACAAAGACAGTGGGGTGATTTACGTCCGCAATCCGTCTGAATTTCGCATTACGAATATTAAGACAGGCAATGTCAATGATTGGGTATATGATCCTAAAGGAGAGGCAATCCAGGGGCTTGATGCGCTAAAGTCCCACCCTGCCGGATTTCATTCGCGGGCCGAATTAATTGCCGCCGGCGAACATATTTATGCCATTGAGGGGTGTTGGTATTGCCATACGGATCAAACGCGCACGCTCGTTCAGGATGTGATGTTGAACGGATCTGACTCCCACCCCGCCCCCCCCTCAACGGCCAGCGAATACATTTATCAAAAAATTACATTTCCAGGCACACGCAGAATCGGTCCTGACCTTTCACGCGTTGGAGTCAAACGGTCCAGCAGAGACTGGCACAAAACCCACTTCCAATTCCCGCAGACAGCAAGCAAAGGGTCTATCATGCCTGCATTCCGTCATTTTTTTGACGACGACCCGAGAGGCACATCGAAAAATACAGAGGGAATTCCCAATTATCAATTCGAAGCTATTTTTCAGTATTTGATGACCAAGGGGACGAGGATCACGCCTCCCACCCAAGCCTGGTGGTTAGGAAAAGACCCGGTAGGCACAAAAGAGATCATCGAAGGAAGGGGTCATTTAAATCCATGATATTAAATAATATTCAGGACGGGAGCGGCGTTTTTGGAGGGATCTTCCACTATTCATTAATTTTTTCTATTGTAGGAAGTACATTTTTACTATTTTTATATTTGTGGTCAAAAGGAAAACTTGATATGGATGAAGAACCTAAAGAACAAATGATGCGCGAGGATTTATGGGAGGATTCAAATGAACGAAGAAATTGAAGAGTATGGGGATGAATTCATAGCGACCAAAGATGCACACGTGCCAAAATGGCTGGCATGGAGCTATGTTTTTTGGATTGCATTTGGACTGACCTGGTTCGTTTTCTTTTGGAACGGCAGTTACGGATGGCTGGACCGCGGCTATTGGCAGGAGCTGCAGCGCGCTGCCGCAACCACATATCCGTTTCAGGTCGATATTCACCGATAAGGTAACATATCCTATTACCCATAAGTATAGACTTTAATTAAACACAAAGGCACAAAGTCACCAAGACACTAAGAGGAAAGGGTCAGAAGGCAAAATTTCTTTGTTTCTTTGAGACTTCGTGCCTTTGTGTTGAATTTATTATAGATAACGCTTAAAAGGTTTTTGCTTACTTATGGGTAATGGATGAGGTAACAAGGCGCTCTCGGCCTTGAACCTGGTCGAGACGATCTGGCTACTTTGTAAAAACTCGCCCATCGCGTTTAACAAGTCTTTTTGAAAAAAGCCGATGTTATCAGAAATTATACTCCGCTAACTGGTTTTTGATGACGCGGTCTCACTTCATCTTTTGGCGTTCGATTTTGTTTATGAATATCCTTACCAATTTTATATAGAAAATCTGGAGACATATATTGTTCAGTGACTTTAAACTATTTAACGCGGAGGCGAAGGAGGCGCAAAGACGCGAGAGGAGCTACAGTTGATTTACAACTCGTGCAATTCCATCCACCAGTTGTGCCTGTCCAAAGTTTAATACTAACCCCAACTTTAGCCCAGTTAATCTTAAATAGGCTAATAGTTGTGCTTTGTGGACCAGATGTAATTGATCTATTGCTTTCACTTCAACGATATCCTTTCGGTCGCTCCGCGGCTCTGCGGCTCTGCGACTCTGCGTTAAATATTTGCATCATTATTTCCTAAGTGGTATTTAGAGGGACTTCTTTTGTGTACGATCCATTCCCGTTTATTCGCACCATTTTGGAGAGCATCGATGCAATTTGGAGAAGCAGTTGCCACTTTTGTCACCCGCCAATTTTTAAGTAATTACTTAAAAATTGGCGGGTGAGAAAACTAATAAAAAATTCTTATATATCAGGTGAGCCCGGCAACTCTCGAACATTGCTGATTAGAAGAAGGTGCGAGTAAAGGACGTGTACTTTTTGATGATCCTCTCTTTGCTTTTTGGCTGAGACTTTGCTTTAAGGAAGATTAAGAACATCAAAAGGAATGACCAGACAAATCACATTAATCACCAAAAGGGACATGTAAAACATCTTGCGTCCCCACACTTGATGATCATCATTATTGAATCCCATAACGCAAAGGCCGAGCCATGCCATGCTGATGGCCATGGCGGCAATAAGATATAAATACCCTGTATACCCAAAAAGGGTCAGCGTCAAAGAAGCTAAAATAAATCCCAAAATATAAATGACCATATGGATCTTTGTTCTCTCAACCCCTCTTAATACGGGAAGTACGGGTACTTTCGCTATTGTATAGTCTTTCAAGTGGTACATGGCTATCGAAAAGAAATGGGGCATCTGCCATAGGACCATCATCGCAAATAAAATGCACGCCCCGGCATCAAAGCGATTTGATACTGCACAATATCCAATTACCGGAGGGACTGCACCTGCAATACTGCCGATGGCTGTTGCATAGATCGTATGGCATTTCCAAAAACTATACAGGACCACATACACAAAAAAACCTATGCCTGCAATAAACACTGTCAACGGATTTGTAAACACCCATAACAGGACCGCCCCAAGAACACCAAGAGCAGTTGCAAACATGATGGCATTGCGGTTTGAGATCAAACCAAGGACTAAAGGCCGGTTTTTCGTCCTCTCCATTTCTTTATCTGTGATTCGGTTGATATAATTGTTAAACACGCAAGAAGAGGCCATAATTAATGCGAGACCCAATAGGGTAGCGCAAAATAAGGTGATATCGAAATGCCCTTTGGATGCCAACAGAAACCCTGCAGCAACGGTAATGATATTTCCCATAACGATTTTTGGTTTCGTCAATAAATAATAATTAATCATGGACCATATCCTTTTTCATATTTGTCATATTTTTCATATTCTCCATATTTTCCATCGTACGTTCATTCAGATCACTCATCACCCACAATGTGCCAATCACTATGATGAGCAAAATAAGGGTCGTAAAAGAAAATATGAGCGTCTCCCAGCGAGGGTGTGCCTCTTGCCCCAAATGGAGAAAAAAGACTAATTGCCCGGCTGCCTGCACTACTGCTAATACAAGAAGCGCTATATGCACATACTTGTGGGGCAGCGGGTTCAAAATCACAAGACCAAAGGAGATGGCAGTCAGCACAAGAGAAAAGAGCAAGCCAAGTGCATAAGACCGATACGTCCCGTGCCATTCTTTTTGAATCTCCTTTAAAGTAAGATCAGTAGACATTTATACCATCCCCATTAAGTAAACAAATGTAAAGATAAAGATCCATATCAGATCGAGAAAATGCCAAAACATGCTAAAGACGGACAGTCTACGAAATGTCAAGGCCGTTATACCCATCCAAAAAACTTGAAACATCATGACCATCAACCACAGAAGCCCGACAGAAACATGCAGCCCATGTGTCCCTACCAAAGTAAAGAAGGACGACAGAAACGCGCTTCTTTCCCAACTGTTTCCCTCATGAACCAAGTGCGTAAATTCCTTAAGCTCGATCGCAACAAAGGAGGCTCCTAACAGGAATGCAACCGCCATCCATATAATGACTTTTGTTTTCTCCAATTTTAAAGAAGACAAAAGGGCAAGTCCGCAAGCGACGCTGCTAAATAATAAAACCATTGTCTCAATAAAAACGGTCTTGAGATCAAAAAGGTCCTTGGGCGACGGACCTCCAAAGGTTCGGTCATGAAAAACAGCAAAAGTGACAAAAAAAGTAGCAAAAAGGAGACAGTCAGTCATCAGATAGACCCAAAACCCAAACGTGGTTGTAGAAAAAACATCCTGGTGGGGATCTGGAACCCGTGTGTCCGGATGAGCTTCGAGAGTATCCTGGTGGTGAAGAGTCAAAGGTCTGCTCATAACGGTTCATTCCTATTTTGTAACGTTTCCATTTTCTTTACTTCGTCGGCGGAAATTGTCTCATGCTTGTCCCGTAAGGAGAGCCGAATGATTGCAGTTGTGATGATGCCGGACAAGCTCAAAATAGCCAACCAAAATATATGCCACGTCATGGCAAAACCAAATATTGTGGCAAACATCCCAATGTATAGCCCTATGGGGGTATTGACAGGCAAATGAATATCCTCGTATATTTTTTCCGTTTTTGGGGCTTGTCCCCGTTTGATTGCCCACAGGGGATCGCGCTGGTCTACCGTGGGAATGATGGCAAAATTATAAATGGGCGGAGGGGAGGGAATGGACCATTCCAACGTTCTTGCATTCCACGGATCGCCGCCACTGTGGTCCCAGTTTCGCTTACGGATTTTAATACTCCAAAATAAGCCGAAAAACTGAATAAGCGCTCCGCACAAGATAATGCAAGCCCCAAAGGCCACCACAGCAAATATGGGATGCCATCCCGTGGACGCTTCATAATGGTCCAACCGCCTTGTCGCTCCCATAAAGCCCAGCATATAAAGCGGCATGAAGGCAACCAAAAATCCTAAAAACCAACACCAAAAGGCATACAAGTTCAGTTTTTCATCGAGGAAAAAACCGGTGAATTTTGGAAACCAATAGGTAAATCCGGCAAAAAATCCGAAAAGAACTCCCCCGATGACCATTCCATGAAAATGGGCGATCAGGAACAAACTATTATGTACCTGGTAATCCACCGGAGGTGCTGAAAGCAAGATTCCCGTCATGCCCGCAACAGTAAAGTTGAGTACAAAGGCAAAAAACCAAAGCATCGGCGAAGTAAAATGGACGCGCCCCCGAAACTTTGTAAACAGCCAATTAAATATTTTGACACCGGTAGGGATGGCAATCAATATTGTCATTATCCCAAAAAAGCTATTTACATATGGGCTTGCGCCCATTGTGAAAAAGTGATGCAGCCAAACCAGATAAGACAGAATTGTGATCATGATCAAAGCCCAAACCATGGAAGCATATCCGAATAGCCGTTTTTCGGAAAACGTGGGTACGATCTCGGAAAAAACGCCAAAGATGGGCAATATTAATATATATACCTCCGGATGCCCCCAGGCCCAGATCAAATTGACATACATCATGGGATTTCCATCGCCGTAAGAGGTAAAAAAATGCATATCGAGATAGCGGTCCAGTGTGAGCAGAACGAGCGTTGCGGTTAAAACAGGAAAAGCTAAAATAATCAGGACCACAGCACAAAGACAGCTCCAGGTAAAAATCGGCATTTTCATATAGGTCATGCCGGGACAGCGCATTTTCATTATCGTAACGAGAAAATTAATCCCTGCGATCGTACTTCCAATCCCGGCAATTTGCACAGCCCATATCCAATAATCCACCCCAACGCCTGGACTGTACTCTATTCCTGAAAGAGGAGGATAGGCCAACCATCCGGCCGTGCTGAATTTACCAATTGCAAGTGAAATCAAGGTTAAAAGACCGCCGGACGCAAAAAGCCAAAATCCAAGCGCATTTAAAAAAGGAAATGCCACATCCCTTGCACCTATTTGCAAGGGAATAATAAGATTCATCAGCCCGAATATAACACCCATGCCGACAAAAAAGATCATCGTTGTCCCATGGGCAGAAAAAATTTCCTGGAAATGGCTGGCGGAGATAAATCCGCTTGAGTCTCCAACGGAAAGAAACTGTTGAAGCCGCATCATAAGGGCATCTGCAAACCCCTTAGCAAACATAATGAGAACGACAACAATATACATGACGCCGATTCTTTTCGGATCGACCGTTGTAATCCATTCCTTCCAAAGCCATTTCCAGCGCGCTGTCCATGTAATAAGAATTAAAAGCAAAGCTCCCATGATCACCATTCCGGCAACGGCCCCATTTTGGCTTGGCTCATGGAAAAATGCTTCTGTTGTTAATCTTCCAAACATAATCTATTCGTTTTTTTTTGGTTTATCCTGCATCAGAATCTGCGAAAATAAATGATCATCCTGTAACTGATAGACCTCTACCTGGTTATTTTTACTGGGAGCGGCTAATGTATGGTAGGTTTCTCCATTAAGGGCTTGCGGGGACTCTTTTGCAGAAGTAACCCATTTATGATACTCTTCTTCGGATGCAGCCCTTGCAATAAAATGCATTCCTGAAAACCCTTCTCCGCTGATATTCGCCGATGACCCTCTAAAATCTCCCGGCTCATCGGCAATTAAATTCAATTCTGTCTTCATTTTTGGCATGGCGTAAATTTGACCTCCTAAACTGGGGATCCAGAACGAATTCATCGGGGCATCTGCCGTTATTTCAAAATGTAGAGGCGTTTGGATCGGAAACTGAATAAAATTTACGCTTGCAATCTTTTCTTCCGGATAGATAAAGAGCCATTTCCACTGAAGAGCCACAACCTGGATTGTGATCGGCTTATTTGCCGATGCAAGAGGCTTATAGGGATCAAGCTCATGTGTTTTTGTCCATATCAATAGCGAAACGCCCAAGACCATCAGGCAGGGAAGCCCCCACCAAATGACTTCAGCGAGCTGGTTGTCCACCAGGTCGGGATCATAATCGCCTTTGGGATTTTGCGAGCTATATTTCCAGGAGAAAACAAAAGTCAGGATATAGACGGGAATAATGACAAACAGCATGGCTGCCTGGATGATCAAAAGAAGATTGCGCTGTTGAACAGCAATCGATCCTTTTGGAAAAAGCATCACGATATCGCTGCCAAAATGAAGAACAGACAGGGGCTGCATAGCTAAAACGAATAAAATGATCAAGCCGGCAACAAACAACATGAAAAACACAGGTGTTTTCAATAGCTTTATCATTTCAATCCTTATTATGCTGGATTATGCTGGCGGTCAAACCAAAGTCAATCTTTCGGATGTTTTTGACAGATGACCGGACATTAAAACAAATATTTAAACACAGAGGCACGAAAGAACACAGAGGGTGATTATACACATTTTTTTTCGTGGATGCGAAAAACAGGCTATTTCTTTTTTGCATTTCGGCAAAAAAAAAATTCTCTGTGCCCTCTGTATCTCTGTGTTTCAATAAATTGTTTTAATGTCCGGTCACCTGACGTTTTTGATCCTAATTAAAAAAAAATTTTACCTCAAATAAAAAGCGTTATTTTCGTAACTCTTTTTGTGATGAACATTTTTCTAAAAAAATTATCATTGTTCCATTATCTTATAGAAGGTATAATCCGCTAAAGTCAAAACTTGATGGAGGTCGATACCCAATGCAACTAACCAGCGCCGCATCGCAACACAAAGAAGGAATGTACCCTTTTAATCTCACGGAGCCGGAAATCCTGTTCCTCAAATTAAAAGAAAATCCCATCAGAGAAAACTTAAAAGAAAAAGACCCTCAACCGTTCCACCTCTCCTCGCGTTCACAGAGTGATTTTCAAAAATTCGTACATACGAAATTGACTAGTAGTTCTTTTACTGAAGATGAGCTTAAATTGAAAATAATCATTCCCTCACTTTGGGAAAAATCTAAAATTCATCTTGAAGAACAGCTTAAAAAATCGAAAAATAAAGGAGCCTTAGCAAATGAAAGAAGATTGCAACACGAAGCACTAACTAAATCATACATAACCTTTTCGGTAGTTAGCCGATATTTTACCGTAAGGCAAATGGGTCTATTGCTCAGCATTTTCACTTCCGGGTCAGCGTAAATGGCTACAGAAAAATACCTTTGACTCTGAACCGTCCTTAAACTTATGAAATGAACAGGAATAAATCTTATTTAAGGGAGATATATGCGTAAACTTATCATGGTATGTACACTTTTAAGTTTTTTATTTGGCCCGCGCATCGTAGAAGCAACAGTGAGAGAAGGCGTATATGCAGGGGCCGGGTATGGCGGGACTTATGATTTTCTTGAGTATAAGGCTACCAACCTTCTGAACTGTAATGTAGTTAAAAAATCCAAAAACAGATTCCATTCTCTTGGTACAGTATTTATAGGATATGGACATACCTTCAATTCTTGCAATGGTAACGTTTACCTTGGCGCAGAGTTAGGGACTTCATTTCCCAAACGTAGGGTCACTGTCCGCCGCCCTGGAGCCACATTTACCGGTCAGACATTTACCGATCACATGTCTGTTCAGGAATACGTGAATCTGGACCTGTTGCCCGGCTTTCGCTTCTTTTGCGATGATCTGCTTTTCTACGCAAGAGTCGGTGCCTCTTACGCACACTTACAATTTTCTCAGGATGCAAACGCTGCCGCCAATCTTACCGCTCTTCATAAAAAATCAGATGAATGGGGCCTAAGAGTGGGAACCGGCATTAATTATGCCTTTTGCGACTGGCTTGGAGTAGCCTTGGATTACATCTATACCGGTTATCCAGATATTTCAAAGATCAGACGTTCGACCAGCACTAAGCATGCACAAAAAACGCACACCCAATATATCGGTGTTTCGCTGATTTTTAATTTTCCAAAAAGATAAGGACAATAAGGACATTAGAGACACCAGGTTAAGGACAATAAAGACTTGGTGTCTTTGACCTTGGTGTCCTTATTGTCTTTGACCTCATGCAGTCCAATGCAGAAATATAGTTGCCGTTAAGTGACTTCTCGATAAAAAAGCAATAAAAGGGGTTAAGGATGATGAGGAAGCATCACCGCTCGATCTGGCTAAGAAATGGGGCCTTAATGACATTGCTGCTCTGTTAACCTAGCATCTTTATTTTTGCTAATGGCAAAAAAAAGAAAGCTCTTATTGTTTTCGCATCCGCGAAAACAATAAAGTTATTATGTTATTCTCAGTGTACTTAAGCGTCTTAAGTCTTCTCTGTGTAATCCTTATTTTCAGAGAATTGGAAGCAACAATGAGGTTGTCAACCTACACTTTTAATTGCACACCATTCCGATACTTCCCGCATATTGTTATTGTTTCATTACCTTAAGTTTGCTATCATCTTGTAGTCAAAAGTTTAAAGGAAGGAGTCCTATGCAACCAGCCAACCCCATCTCGCAATCAGGAAGTGTATTGCCATTATGCGAGGCATCTCAAATTCAAAACGATAAAATAAAAGATAAAATAGAGGAAATATATCCTTATGGTCTAACTGAGCCGGAAATCTTATTCCTTAAGACAATAGAAGATATCGCCAGAATACAATTAAAGAGAGGCATTGGATTTTACTACATGAACGAGGCTTTACAGAAAAGCTTTCAACGATTCGTAAAAAGGAAATTAATTGCGAAATCATTTACTGATAAAGAACTTAATTTGCATATAATAATCCCTTCGCTTTGGGAGAAAGCTAAAATCCATCTTGAAGCTAAATTCCTAAAACAAAATAATCCATCTGCCCTAGAAAATGAATTGAAATCGCAAAGGTTAGCAAATGATAAAGACAAACTATTTCTATCGAAAGGCAGACCTGGACGATGCTTTACAATAAAACAACTGCAGTTGTTAATGAGCGTTTTCACCAAGTCAGCATAAAATGGCCTTGAAGAGGTCTAATGCAGCAACTGCTTCATTGCCGTGGGCTGAGGATGGGCCTTGATAAAATCCAGGATCATCTGTGCGCTTTGTGCTGGAGTGTACTCTGATGTATCGATTTCCAGATCATAGACAAACCCTTGGTGAACCTGATTATAATGGCTGCGCGCATGCCCTACAGGAGATGTCCCGCGTTTTTTTTCCCTTTCTTCCAGAATAGGCAACGGTGTCTTAATCCCAATGAGGTATACCTTGGTATTTTTTAGAGACTGCACGAGATCTGGCAGCCACTGTGGTTTATAGAGAATGTAATCGACAACTATATTGTTTCCCTTGCTTGCATATGCACTAATGGCAGCATGCATGCCATAAATTACTTTATCGCCTGCAGGCCCAATTTCCAATGGTACAATCTGATGACCTTCCGGATCTGTTTTCAATTGAATCCCCCGGATAAAAATGTGATCGTTCGTGTATTGCTTTAATTCTTTCTTTTCTGCAAACGAAGATAAATCGGGCGTGGGGAGTAAAGCATCAAAAAATGTATCGATTCCCACTTTGAGAAAAAGAGCGCCGGCTTGTTTTTGAATTTCATTTTGAATGCTTGTTTTTCCGGCCGCAGAGGGACCGTTCAAAATAATTACGGTACCGCTTTGATCCTTGGTTCTGGTAATTTCAGCAGGTAGAAATGAAGAACAAACAAAAAAATAAAAGATAACAAATTTAAATAAATTAAAACAAAATTTCATTTTATCACTCAAGTAAATTTAAAAAATTTTAAGTAATTAATTGACAATCAATCATTTTTTCGATACAATAGCTTCTATAAGCTAGGACAAATATTCATTTTATGTCAAATATTTCATCAAATTTTCTTCCGTCAACTCCTTTAAATGGAGGGGTATCTCCCAACATTCCACCAGGTTCAGTATATAATCAATTTCAAAAGCGCTTTATCGATCTTTCCAAAATGGAACAAAGAAAGGGGATTAAACCTGCTCTATTGCGTCTATGGGCGATCATCAGTGGGTCGGGCCGGGATCGTTTAAATTTTGCAACGCATATGACCATCGAACATTACAGCCAGGGATGCCTTGCCGGAAATTCAACATTTGTTGCTCTTCGCCGCACAAGGAAACTCGTAAGCAAAATCGATATGCCTCATATGCAAATCATAAAAAATTTGATGGTCGATGCTTACTCTATTAGAAATACAATCTTCTCTAGAGAAATGAAAGCTAAAAATACAATAAAAAATCTAAAAGTTGGGGCAAGCACAGCGTTGTCGGTACTTACGCGTAGACATCACGTGCTTATGACTGTTACTCGTACTGCAGATATTAATGGCAAAAAAACATTTACAATAGAGGTCCATAATACCGGAAAGGGGGTCGAAAACTATCATTACCAGAAATTAGACAAAGATGGCAGACGGCTTTATCAAACAGCTCTTCGGATCACAAATGTTCCGGAAAAAAACCTGTATGGCAAAAATTCTCAATTTTTTGAAAGGTTATTAGAACCGGGGTCACACACCACAAAAACTTTTTATGAAAATATTTTGCCTTTAACAGGCGGAGAAATTGATGGCCCAAGCCCCGATGAAAGAGATTGGGGTACCGGGCAATTGGGCGGGTCTTGCACAACTCAATCTCTTTGTTCCGCAATTTCAAGTCACTTGCCAGTTGAGGAACATACAAAGTTTAAAGAATTTGCCGCTTATGAACTTTTGTTAAAAACAGTAAGGCATATTTTTACAGGTTCTGGCAATTCTACGACACAAAAATTGGCAGCCCTTGAAATGATCAATGAAATTCAACGGACGGGAATGCTTGTTTCTCTACCCCAGGAATTAGTTGTATTGAAACAAAGACTGATCACAAGCTTGCAGGATAAAGCGAAAAATTCTCCATTAGATAAAGTCAAAACCAAAGTCCAGGCTCTAATTTTAGCACAAAAGAAAGCAACGATCGGGACAATTATATTAAATAATATTCCTCTTTCCCCGACCACTTCCATTGAAGGAAATCAATTGACTTCCAGCGATCCGCTTGACAGTCTCAACTTCGCCCTTACCATATTAAAAGATAAGTCTCCTCAAAAAAATTTCGTCGCTTATTATCTTTTTTTAGCCGGCATCTGTATCATCCAGATGCCTAAGGACTCCCCAGTCTCTCAGGAATTCATAAAAAAATTCACGAAACTTTCTGAGCAAATCACTGATTTTCATAATAAAACACCATTAGGCACTAAAGAAATTCATTTCATGCTTTTTATCGCTTTACTCCTACAAAAGTTAGGAATGTATATAAAAAAAGACAAATCCGTTCTCAAATCAAAAAAATTAAATAAAGTTTTGGATAACGATCTAAAGTTCTATTTATCCATGCATCTAAGTTTCAATGTGTTGAAATTAAATTCGAATACTTATTTTTGGAAAACCCTTTTTGGCCCTAATCTAAAATTTACCTATTCTCAAAAAGATTCTCAGGCAGAAAAAGGTATGGAAGCGATGAAAACAAACATGGCAAATATCCGTAAGCAAAATATTTAACAGCTTACTTCTGCCAAAGAATATTATTGATCTCCAAAGGAACCGAAACGCTCAGGTGAAAGGGAACTAGTCTCGGCGTATAATCTTCTGCCGGCTTTGTTGCCGAAACAGCCCCGCGATACACGTATGTCCCAGGCTCGCCTTCCACTTCTCCAATCAGGTGCGTTTCTTGTATATTTTCCGTATTAAAAAGTTCAAGCTTTACAGCACTGGGAGGTAACTCATGCAAATACACCTCGACTTCAAAATGATGCTGGTTTTCTTTAGTTGCAATTTTTACGCTACCAAAGCGAAGAAATGGCCAATTGTGTGCAATATCTTTCATCCAGCCGGCAATTTGTTTCCCTGATTGTGCCTGATTTTCTGAACGGGCGTAAAAGGCATTGGCGGCTGGAATATAATATTTTTCCGTATAGTCGATGACAGCGCGGCTTGCAGAAAACTCTTGCGTTAATTGTCCCATGCTTGCGCGAAGTTTACTTATCCAGGCAGTAGGAATACCAGCTGAGTCCCGGGTATAAAATTGGGGAATAACCTCATTTTCAAGCAGATCATAAAGGGTATTTGCTTCTGCCGCATCGTTCGCGGCATCATCCCCATGTTCTTTACCATCCCCGAGCGCCCACCCAAGTTCGGGACGAAAGGCTTCTGCCCACCAGCCATCGAGTTCTGAAAGATTGATCCCTCCATTGGCCAAAATTTTCATTCCGCTCGTCCCGCAGGCTTCCCATGGCCTGCGAGGGGTATTGATCCAAAGATCAACCCCCTGAACAAGCCGTTGTGTTAAAAGCATGTCATCATCGCTTAAGAAAATGATAAACGGCCTCACATCCTCCCGTCTGATAAATTGCATCCATTGATAGATCAGGGACTGGCCGGGAATATCTTTCGGATGAGCCTTGCCGGCAATGATCAGCTGGACCGGACATTTTGGGTTGCTTAAAATGCGCAACAGTCTCTCAGGGTTGTGAAGTAATAGATTTGGCCTCTTATATGTGGCAAAGCGGCGGGCAAATCCTAAAGTCAAACTATCCGGACTAAATAGTTTGCTTGCCCGTTCGATCTCTTCTGAAGACCCTCCGGAAATGGCAAGCTGACGGGTCAGCCTGCTGCGTGAAAATTCGATAAGATTTTGTCGTAAGCGGTTTCGCATGTGCCAAAGTTTACCACCCGGCACTATATTCAAATTTGCACATGTTGATTCCATTGGCTCATGCCATTGCAAAACCCCGCAATTTTCCGTCCAGATCTTGTCCGCTTCTTCCGAATGCCAGCTTGGCACGTGAACGCCATTAGTGACATAGGAGACCGGCACTTCTGTTTCAGGCCAACGGGGGAAAAGAGGGGTAAAAATATGTCTGCTTACTTCGCCATGCAGCCGGCTGACCCCATTCACTGATCCGCTGCCCCGAATTGCCAGATAGGCCATATTAAAATCTTCCGCACCGTCATCGGGATTCTGTCTGCCTAACGCCAGTAACTCCTGAATGGAAATCCCCAATTCATTTTTTGCAAATGCAGATAAGTATAATTTGATCATTTCTGAAGAAAACCGGTCAAATCCCGCTGCAACTGCAGTATGGGTAGTAAAGACATTTCCACAGCGCGTTGTTGCAAGGGATACTTCAAATGATTGGCCCGTTTCTTTCATAAAGCTTCTTGCCCGTTCTAAAACAACAAATGCCGCATGCCCTTCATTAAGATGGCACACTTGCGGTTTTATGCCTAATGCGGCAAGAAGACGCCATCCACCAATTCCCAGGATCAGCTCTTGCTGCAGGCGCAAATTTGGTGTCCCTCCGTACAGTTCGCTTGTGATCCCGCGATAGGGTGGATAATTGGCGGCATCATTGCTGTCCAGAAGATAAAGATGTACGTTGCCCACTATCACTTGCCACGCACGTAAGTAAATAGAATAGCCCGGGAAAGACAGTTCAATGCGAAGCCATTCGCCGTCAGGTCCGCGTACAGGTGTGATCGGCATCTGGGAAACATCGTTATAGGGATAGACAGCTTCCTGATTGCCTTCCTTGTTGATAATTTGGCGAAAATACCCCTGCTGATAAAGCAAGCCAACCCCAACCACAGGGACCCGCAAATCGCTTGCCGCTTTCAGCTGGTCACCAGCCACATTTCCAAGGCCGCCCGAATAGATGGGCAGAGCCTCGCTTAACATAAATTCCATACTAAAATAAGCCACGCAAGATAAAGGGGTATTTGGATAGTTAGCCTGAAACCATGAGGGTCTTGTCTGCAATTCACGTTTATATTTTAAAAGATCTTTGATAGTTTTACGAAACCCGTTATTTGCAAATAATTTTTTTAATTTATCTTTTGAAACTGTCCTAAGAACTATCCATGGGTTATGCGTTTGTTCCCATAACTCGGGTTCGAGCTCATGCCATATCTGATCAGTACAATGATTCCACGACCACATGATATCAAGAGCCAGCTCTACGAGCATCTCAACCCCTTCAATTTCTAAAGGCATAAAGTTAAATAATGGACTTGTCGGTTTAATGCTTGTCATGATCAATCCTCTCCAAGAATCATATTTCTTACGTGCTTTAATTCATCTTCGGTAATAATATGAGACCGCCCTTTGTAGACCTTCAACGTCACATCGGCGTTTAATTTTTTCATTATTTCTTCAGACTCTTTCGATCTTATCAATGGGATATACGGGTCGAGATCCCCATTGCTGATAAAGACTTTCGTTTTTGCAAAATCGCCCTGATACTTTTTTTCATTGATTTCATAACCAATCAATCCTCCGGTAAAGGCAGCAATTCCCCCATATTTTGTTGCAAATCTTGACGAAACCTCTAAAGATAAACACGCGCCTTGAGAAAATCCTGCAATAAAAATATTCTCTAACGGGATATGCTGCGCAGTCTTATCAATCAGGTCCTTTATCGCCCGCACTGACTGGGAAAGATAGGGTTCATTTAATTTATCCTCTTCCATAAGACTATAAGGATACCAAATGTGATTAAATGCCTGCGGAGCTGCGATATATACACTGTCGTCGACCAACTTGTCCGCCAGCTGTAAAATACTTTGTGCCGTCCCTCCTCTTCCATGAAGCAATAGCAATGCTTTAGAACTTTTAGTCAATGGCCTGCCCCGATGTAATACTTCAGAAATAGCCATCATCTGCAAAATCCTCGACATTTAATTGAACCGGGAATAATTTTTTTTCAATAAACGTCCGGTTTTGTTCCTCCCACTTTGGAAGCATAAGCGCTTCCCCTAAGCATTCAATGGGTTCATCTACAGTAAATCCTGGAGGGATTGTAGCAATTTCAAACAATACGCCCCCCGGTTCCCTGAAGTAAATCGAACGGAAATATTCCCTGTCTAAAACAGGAGTTACATCTAAACCAATTTTTAAGAGCTTTTCGCGGCCTTCGTTTTGAGTCTTTTCATTTGCCGTAGCAAATGCCACATGATGAACGGTTCCGTATCCGGACAATCCTCTCAAGGCATCGGGATTGCATAGCACATCGACAAAATTTCCCGGCTTGCCAGTGGTAGAATAACGAAAACGGTTACCCATTTCGGCGATGAGAACGTGATCCAATTGTCCCATCAATAGCGAGGCTGTCTTTTCGGAGCATTCTTCAGAAAGGGTCATCCCGTAAAATCCCTTGATGGCAAATTCCTGCGGGATATTTCCATAAGTAAACCCCGGCCTCTCATCCATGCCGCCGGCAACCAATTCTAAGCTCAACCCGTCGTGATCTTCAAAATAAATAAATATTTCGTCAAAACGCTCCTCTGGTTCTTTGTAAGTAACGTTGAAGGAACTAAATCGTTTCATCCAATAGTGAATTGAACTCTCAGGGATGGAAAATGAGGTGAGCGTTAATTGTCCCTTCCCTTTCCTTCCTTGCGGAATCTCCGGATAAGGGAAAAAAGTCATAATAGTTCCAGGCTCACCCCTTTCGTTGCCATAATATAAGTGATAGACTTCGGGAGCATCGAAATTGATCGTTTTTTTCACCAGTCTTAATCCTAAAACCCCTGCATAAAAGTCGATATTTTTCTGAGGATTGGAGGCTAATGCTGTTATGTGATGCAACCCTGTGATCAGTCTGCTCATATTATTATGGATCTATTGTGATGATTGATGAACCCTCTTATTTTATGATCTTTTTTTTCTATTTATTCAACAAAAGATTGTTAATTTTTCTTTGATTTGCCGGACTTCATTTGTTCGAAACTGGTTGCTCTTTTGTACTGTAGCGAAGATTCCTCCGGAAGCATTCCGGAAAATACAACAGCGACCCTGTGTTTGTTTTGTTTTCCAAGAATAGCCTGTATATTGGCTGAGAATGCCCCATAACTCAAAGTTTCAAATGCTTTGATTTTATGATCGATCCATGGGTCTTCACTTACTGAAAAGGACATTTTTTCCATAAATGATCTTATCCCACCAAGAGCTACAGAGCTTTGCTTCCATGCATCGATCAATGAAAGTTTAACTGCATTGAAATCTTCCTCAGAAAATTTTTGCTCTTGCAGCTCGCTTATGAACTCTTCACAAGACACCTCAATGCGGGAGAGGAGATCTCGTCCGTCGTGATTTTTGGATTGCAAGGCCACAATGAGGTACAGGATATCGCCGCTTTCATGTAATTCCTGGACCTGATTTTGAAGTTGTTTTGGTAAAAAACGGGGAAACAAACGAATGAGAATTTCTTGAATTGCCTGTAGTTCATGTGAGAAAGGACCTAGCTCTATTGCTAAAACGGCTGCACAGCCTTCACATTTTCTTCTTGCTTCATAATATACAGGGCCCATCTCCGCCGGCATCCGATTGACCTCAACAAAGCGGCACTGATCTCTTGGATAAGGCAGCAACACATCGAAACTATCGATGACCTTTGCCTCCACTTGCCTGGCCAGCTTTTCTTTCACGTTTCCGCTAAAAAAGCCATCGGTAGATGATTGATCAAATACATGCAGGACAAATTCCTGAAATTGGGGAAATTTAATGCCTCTCATTGCCGCGGCTTTCATTTTTTCGCTTCGGTAATCGAGCTGCAGGATGCTCGTCATTAATTCTATTGCCTGCACAAGCGGCGCTTCAACAGCCATTTGTTGGTATTGCCCAAGCAATAGTCCTTTCAAATATTTAAAATGGTGTTCATCGGGAACATATTCCTTTATGCTTTTGATTGCATGAAGAAATAATATATTGGACCGGTCATCGCCACTAACGGTGATGGTCAATCCAAGATGGGTACGTTTCAATTCCAAATTAACTTCAGACACCCTTAAGTCGCTTAACAAATGTTTCTCTATACATTTCACATATAGATCTGCCATGACAATATTTTCCGGAGAAGGGTCATGCAAGAGAGGTGTTGTAATTTCAAGCGACCAACTGTTTTCAGGAACAGGAATCTCCTCGCAAAAAATCAGGGAAGGGAAAAAAAAGAATACAAATAGAAGCAGTAAATTCATCACGGAGATTCATCGTCTTGTGGTTTCAGTATCTTGCCTTCCGGACTTAGTTTTTTTACCCCTTCCTCTTTTCCTTTTCTCTTGGAGGGATTTTCCTGAGAAGCTGGTGTTGCATTTTGCTGCTGGGATAACTCGACCTCAACTGCCTCTGTACGGGCTGCATTAAAGAAGGTCCCAAATACAACAGGATGATCATCCTTGCGTTCGATCCGGTCGAAGATGAATAGAGGGCCAATGAGTTTGCGCTCTACAAATGCGTCGATGTCTTCCGGTGCTTCCAGTTTGTTCCATTCCCCCTCATGAAAAAGAAGCCAATCATGCGGCCTTAGCAGCATGCGCTCACCGTTGATATCAAAGATCAGCTGTGAACGGGTTCTTGCCCCCACAAACTTAAAACTGTTTTCCAGAGCCTGGGGAGTTTTTGGTTCATTCGACTTAATGAGGTTTAAAATGACTTTATTTTTTCCATCGACATCCCAAAGCTCAAAATTCATCACGCGGTCATCGATTTTTTTTAGGCATAGAAGGGGACTTTTCAAAGCATCTTCTCCGGGCTTGACAAGTTCCCAGCGGGAATTGGCTCTGGCGAGGCATTGCCCTTGCCCGATATAGACCGAATAGTTATCGGGCTCTTCGCCAAAATCAATGCGTTGTTTATTCTGCCACTCTTTAAATTCCTCCCCTCCGTATTTTTCGATAAACTGATCAATCCCATACCAACGGGCTTTTTGTTTGACTAAAAACGTGCCATCCACGCGAATATTATCGATCTCCCATGTTCCGCCAAAACGGGCTAAATCCTTTTCAACTAGGACAATACTCGCATAAGCCTTTGGTTCTTGGACGATTTGACCATTTTCTCCCATCATTTTTACACCGACATAGGCCTGATTTCCGCTTGAAACTGCTTCGATCCATAAAGGGGTTTCGGCATTATTTGGGGAAAAGATATATTGGTTTGGGATTTGTCCTTTATCATAGAGAACATAAAGGCGCCCCCCTTGTTTAAGTGGCACAGGACTTTTATTTATCGCAAACCCGAAAAACATCTCAGGGTGATTTACGTCAGCATCGGGTCGTCCGTTTTTTCCATAATAAACGAGATGCAGGCCTAAGTTTGGCAGTTGAACGCTTAAAGGGGCAAATGTCAGCTTAAGCGCCGGTTCCCCAATTTGATTATATTCTTCCCCAGGTCTGGCAAATTCTCGGACAGGAAGGGTAGATTTTCTTGGGTTGAGGTCGCTAACAGGAAATTCAGAGGGACGTATCAACCAAAAAAGAAACGCTCCAAGCAGTAAAGCAATAATTAATCCGGCAATCCCGTAATTGGCCCAGTCAATCCACTTTTTGATCATGTGATACTACCCTAAATTTTTGTAGTCAACGCTTCAATTCATACTACCATATTGCGGGAAAAAAAGCATGGATATCTTTTTTATCCTGCCGCTTAAGGCGATCCTGCAAATCCTGTTAAATTTATTTTGTATTTAGAATTCCTGTGCACCATAAAAAAATATGGTAAAAAAAAACATAATCGTATAGTATGTAGGATTGCTTGAAATATTGACGGAGGATGATATGGCTCTTAAAAAAAGTGAAATTGCCCATTTTAAAAAACGCTTGGAAGAGATGCGTAAACAAATTACTCATTCACTCAAAGGGTCGACAGAAGATGTAAAAACAGCAGATGAGAAAAGCGGGTATTCCCAGCATCAGGCAGATCAGGGGACCGATGACTTTGACCGGACAATCAGTATCGAAGTCAGCTCTCGCGAATACGACATTCTTAAACACATCGAACGGGCATTGGAAAAAATCGAAGAGGGGACTTATGGAATTTGCGACATCTCCGGACATGAAATTCCCTTTGCCAGGTTAGACGCTGTTCCCTATGCGGTGATGACCGTAAAAGCTCAGGAACAACTCGAGAAAGGATTGATTTGATCATGAGGGGTTTCTATCGCACCCCTTTTATTTTAGGAATATCCGTTTTTTTCACCGATTTTCTTTTTAAATGGTACACAAGCCACTACCTGCCCCTGATGAGAAATAGCTGGTCATGGTACCCCTATGGGGGCATTGGAGTGTTTAAAAACTTCTTTGGAATAGAATTTTCATTAACCCATCAAATTAATTCGGGAGCTGCCTGGGGTCTGTTTTCTCAATATCAGGTCCCTCTGCTTTATTTTCGGATTTTCCTGATTGCGAGTTTGTTAATTTACTCCATTTGGTTTAATCCTTACAAAAACTGGAGAATACCCTTTGCCCTGATCATTGCCGGCGCCCTGGGAAATATTTGTGACTATTACTTATACGGACATGTGATCGATATGTTCCATTTTGTCCTATGGGGATATGATTGCCCTATTTTTAATGTTGCAGACAGTGCAATTTTTATTGGTGTAGTAGGCTTGGGGCTTGCCCGAACAAGCATTAAAAACTCGCCTTCACGATCTCTTAAACCTTAGATAACATGAACATGCTACGGATTAGCACAGTCCAGGAAAAACCTCTTGAAGCTTCAAAATGGCTGCATCTTCAATTTCTACTCGATTTTGATGAAATGAGCAGGCTGTTTGAAGCCATGGGCCCTTGTTTCTTGTATTCATGCGGAAAAGTTTTTTTGAGAGGCGAGGGAGTCTATACTCCGGATGATTTTTTGCATTGCTATCAAAGTTATATCGAATCTTTAAAATCGGGCCAACTGCCTCCTGTTGACAGTTATCAACAAATATTCTCCACGGCGATCTCTACTACACCTGACTCTTTGTATGCTGTCGATGTTGGCGAGGGCAGGCAATTAATCCGCATTGCCAAACCAGTGATCCAAATGCAGCCTCTTACTGTCGATTATTCGACAACAGATAAAAAATTTCGTACCATGGGGTTTGGAATGCAAAATATCCCATGGGGGCTTCAATGCTCTTTTCCTCAAATATGCCAAGATCCGGTTTCTAAACAAATTATTCCTGTCCGCGATCCTGATGAATTCCCTAATTTGGCATTATTCCGGGCCTGTCAAAAATGGGTGCGTCACGAAACTATCCCCACCCCCTTTTTGGCAGAGGGCACAAAGACAAACGTACCCATGCGAATAGGCCACCAATGTTTGCACTGGATCAACCGTCATCCATCATTAATTGCAAAACAGATTAGTGTTCATTTATGAAACAATAAAAAGGCACCCCCTATGCTGCAAGAACTATTTAAACAAGAAAAAGATTATTTAAACTTTTTTTTCGACAATCTCGATATTCATGCAATGAACCATATTATTGATGTGCTGCATCAATGCAAGGGTTCGATTGTTCTGTCGGGCGTAGGCAAAAGCGGCCTTGTTGCTGAAAAAATTTCCCAGACCCTGACTTCAACCGGTACAAGGGCTTTTTTCCTTTCCCCGTCTAATGCGCTGCATGGAGACATTGGAATCGTCCAGTCTCATGATATTTTTATGATGTTCAGCAAAAGCGGCGAAAGCGATGAATTATTGCAGTTATTGCCCTTTGTCAGGAATCGCGGGGTAAGGACCATTGCTATTGTCGGGAACAAAAATAGTCAACTGGCAAAAAAGGCCGATATGGTTGCTATTTTGCCGGTCGATCAGGAATTATGCCCTTTTAACCTCGCCCCAACGACATCTTCGGTAGCTCAAATGATTTTTGGAGATGTGATGTCCATTGCTCTCATGAAAAAAAAACAATTCAGTATAGAACAATACGCGCTAAACCACCCTTCGGGAAAAATAGGCCGCCAATTATTTTACCGGGTCAGGGATTTGATGCTGACAAATGATGAGATTCCCACGGGAGCGCCCGATCATCTTCTTGTCGATTGTTTAGTAGAATTATCCAACAAAGCATGTGGATGCATATTAATTGTCGATCACACGCGAGTGTTAAAAGGCATTTTTACCGATGGCGACTTAAGGCGTTGTTTGCAAAAATATGGCGGAGGCGCCCTGAATATCCCGCTTGGCGAGCTGATGACACACCATCCAAAAACAGTGACTCCCGACACGATGGCGACGGAGGCTCTCATTTTAATGGAAAAAGACCGGCCTGTTACGGTTTTGCCAGTGCTCAATGGGGACGCCCAAGTTGTCGGCATCCTCAAAATGCACGATCTTGTCAGATCAGGCCTTTTGTAATAGACTTCCCGTAACTGAAAAAGTGGTTCGTGCCCGTGCTCCTGCCCTCATGCTCTTACCCATAAGTCGCAAAATATCTGTCTGCAACGTAACATCGATGGATAAACGCAGAGACGCAAAGACGCGGAGGCAAGAGAGAATATTCAAAATTAAATCCTGTTTTCCTCAGCGTCTCAGCGTCTCCGTGCCTCTGCGTTGAATTGTTAATTAGACTTATGGGTAATAGGATGCGGGCACGGGCACGGGCACGCTCACGGGCACGTAACCCTATTTGATTTTGATTGTGTAATTAGTCCTTGCAGTGTTTGGGTTCGACGTAAATTTCAAAAATATATGTGGAAGGGAAGGAATCGGCTTGTGTGTTTGTGTTTGGCAAGGTGCTTGCAATTCCCCCTACAATATATCCAATAAGCGTCCGCTTTTTAATACAATCCAGCTTGATGACATCATTGCAGTATCTTGGAATGCGGTCCAGGAAGAATACTTCGCATTCGGAACCAAAAAGGAGCTGATTGCCCGGGTTGGCCGTTGTAGAGGCAATAAAAGGAAACCCTCCATCCTTCATGAAATATTGCGTATATTTACCTCGTTTATCTGTTCGAATTGTTGTAGTTTGGCTGATAAATGGAATTTCAGGATCGGTTTCGAAAACAAAGCCATTTGTTGTCTCTGCGAAAAACCCAAAGCTCATTCCTCCCAGCAGGATGGTGTACATGTCACCTGTATGTTTTGAGAACATGCCAAAAGTAGCACAGTCATAGCCATTCATTGCTTGCTTAAAGGTAGAGGCAAGATTTGGATCTGCCATCGAAGGATTTCCTTGATCAGTAATCTCCACAGGAACAGTCCAAATTCCGTCAGTTAAGGTGAAGACACCGGAAAGGGCCGCAAACTCAAATTCCAGCTTGTGATGATGTTGCTTTTTCACAATGGGAACAACGTTTAAATCCCTGCGGCGGTAATTTGGATCAGGAGTTGATGGCAAAGGGTTTTCAGGAGTAAATGAGAGGGTAACCCCATCATCGATGATATTAAAACGGCGCACTTGTTCGGTATATTGCTGAAATACAGGGGGAACCTGAAGAGGATCGTGATAGAACCCATTGAATTCGTGTCCAAAAATCAACAGAGTAGGACCAAAGTCCACCTGATTCATGTACCCGCCGGTAACCTTAAAAATATTGTCGAAAATTTGACGGATATACTGTGCAGCTGTTTCACCGGGACTTGGATTCGTCACCCAATGAATAAGCCCAGGAATATCGATAGCTGTCAACGAATTTTTTGTGTTAAGATTTCCCGTTGATGAATCGACTCCATATCCACCCGTAATGTATAGCGTTTTACCCGACTGATACCCTTGCGCCGCCGTTACTGACAGGAGATCGACCTGTGCTTGAGTGAGCCCCGATTGCGGATCGAGCAGAGAACGCGTATAGGTTTGTTTCCTGATGGGATCGATGACAAAAACAGTGGTATTTTGTTCAATTACCGGAAAATTATTTGTACTGTTATTAACAAATCCATGAAGCCCCCCCATCCTGCCGGTAATGATTAGCCATTTATCGTTATATATTCCATGGATGTATGACTGGACTCCTACAGGGAGTGAAAAATCGGCAACTTTTATTTTAATGTCGAATGGCAAAGAGTTGTCCGGAAGGACTGGACTGACTGTTGGAGTTTGGTTGTCGGCATAAATTGCAGCGTTCCATCCCATTCCAACTGTAAGACAAAAACAAGCTAGCAGCCTGGCGATTTGGCATGTTTTCATTATTTCCCCCATTAATGCTTTAGATGCATCCTATGCAATCGTAGATTTTTTTGGAAATAAATTTTTAAATTGGTCTTTAAAATATAATGCGATGGGCGAGTTTTTCATATGATCAAGGTAACTAGGACGTCTTGCCCTAAAACACAACGAAGTCAGGGCGAGACGCCCTGACTACTTTGTTTGCTCTCTTTCTGGATCAGCTTATCATCTTCATATAATTGCAGAACAATGGGGTCGCCATTTTGGTCATACTTATTAAAACGCCCATGCCTTTTACCTTGAACATAATCTGCTTCAAAGATCAAGACACCTTCCTTATTCCATTGTTTGGTTATCCCGTTGATTAATCCTTTTGAATAATTTGTCAAAGAAGCGGGTTGTCCATTAGAATAAAAGGCCTTCTCTTCGTTTTCCTTTTGGTTATCGGCAAATAGCACTTGTTTCTTTAACTGGCCATTTGGATGATATTCGTAGGCCATTCCATTAAGCTTGTCTTTATGGAATTCAACGGAAACAGCCACCTTTCCCCGATCGGAAAATAGGAGCATGACCCCTTCCTTTTCCCCTTTTTTATATGGTGTCACCGATTGTTTAGAGCCTTTGGGACTAAATTCGACCATATCCCCTTCGGCCAGGCCATCGACATACGTTGCCTGTAGAGCGATTACCTTTTCAAGTGATTCCTGGCGGGGATAAAAAACCTGCATGTCGCCGTGCAGACGGTTATTTTTATAGTGGCTGACAACCTCCTTCCCATCTCCCTTTCGCAAGAAAGAAGACCCTTCCAGTAATCCGTCAACATAATGAGCTTCTTCGATGAGCGTACCATTTTGGTCCCATAACGCCTTTTTTCCATGAAGAACCCCGCTGCGATAGTTGATTAACGCATGTGTCATTCCATTGGGATAAAAGCTTGAACATTCCCCATCGGGCTTGCCATTGGAATAGTGCATGCTTCGGCTTAATTGGTTGTCCTGACACCCTTCTTGGCGAGGATAATATATGAGATGTTCCTTAACCGGCACACCGGCAGAAAAATGAGAAATTTCCGCAAGCGTCCCATCGGGATGCCAAATAGACACATCGCCATCGAGGCAACTGCCTTCTTTGGTGATGATAAAGTTTCGTTCAGATGATAAAGAACCATTTTCAAACCATTCCTGAAACAAACCTTCGGGATTTCCCTTCCGGAACATACCGCTTGAGGCTTTTTGACCATTCGGATGCCATGTAGTGCTCATCCCGCTTTTCAATCCGTTGTCAAAAAGGATCGAAACGGCTTGTCTGCCATCTTCAAACCACTCTTCATAAGACCCGTGTTTTTTCTTATCTTTATATAGGACACGAAGTTTCAGTTGACCTGTGGCATAAAATTCCTGGTTTAAGCCATCAAACATGGCATCTTTATACAAATACTTTCGATAAATTTGTCCGTTGGGGTGCCGCTCCAAATATTCTCCATCATCGGGGAGGGAAATGCCTTCCTTAGCTGGAACAGGTTCTGCAGGATCTTTTTCGCCATTGGACAAAAAAACATTTCTTGGCCCAAAGCGCTGCCCTTGCCGAAAATCTTGTTCCTCTAAAATCAGGCCATTTGGATGAAACAGCGTCGATGCAACGTTGCTGTAAGTACCATTCAATAATCCATTGTGATACAAAAACAACCCTTTTTGTTTACCATCCGGATACCATTCCACTCTTTCTCCATGCAGCAAATCGTTTTTGTACTGCTCACTGCTGGCCTTTTTTTGCCCCTGATAATAACAAAGTTTTGTTCCGGACCTCTTCCCTTCGGCATAATGAACCGATTCGGCAAGATCGCCATTTTCGTAAAATTTTTCCAATAAACCGTGATAGCGATTATCGCGGACTTCCACGACCGATTGCAGCTGCCCATTCGGGTAATATGTTTTTACCGTTCCATACAACTCGCCATGACAATAAAAGCAAATTTGCTCAACCCGATTATAAGAGTAATAGGTAACTGATGGACCATGAAGCTCAAATGCGCCGTTTTCTCCCTCTAAGGGAACCACATCTGTCTCGTTATGGAGATCTCCCTCTATATTGTAGGTAAGCAGTTTGACTGGAGAGCAATCGGAAGAACCAGACTTCGGTTCCAATAATAAGACCGTCATCGGCGACCCGTCCGGAAATGTGTCTAAAATTTCTAATATGTTATTTGGCTGACGTGTTTTTAGTTTTGTCAAGAGCTGATCATTATCAGCAACCGATGCATCCGCTTTTAATTCTTCCTTGGGATAGAAAAAAAGTGTTATTAACAAGATTACTAATAAACGAGAGTGCATGAACTGTCCTATTCTACATAGCTTAAGGGAATTGTTTCGGTGTTGAGATCGACGACTTTTTCCGGTAAACGATATGCTGCCATTAAACCAATAACAAAGGTGATTCCAAGGATAGCTAATGATTTTGCAGGGGCATCGCTTTCAAAACAGGTTGCTAAAAATCCTCCCCCCATTTGCCCGACCGGCTCAGCAACACACCAGACAATTCCCATTAAAAATGCGCTGACGAGTCCTTTTTGCTTCGGTTGTAAATGCCCGCCAAATGCAACAACAATTGGATTGACAGCGCCATTTGCGGCCCCTAAAATGAATAAAAGGGCAAGAACCGAAAACGAATCGAGAAAAGGAAAGAATAAAAGGGAACAAAAAGCGCTCATAGCAACGGCTATCATAGCTAATACCACCTTTCTTTCAGAGTAATAATCAGCTAAATATCCCGCCGGGATGATCATGACCACAGCGCCCAGCACAAAACAAAAATGCCCCCACCCCAAAGCGATCCAGTCTTCAAATCCCCGGCTTAAGAGAAATTCCGGAAGCAGGAACAATATGCCCCAAAACATAATTGCGCTGCATAATTGTGTTATGTAAAGCATGCGCAAAGGCTGTTGCCGGAAAAATTGAAAAAAAGCGCCCAAGTCAAAGTGTTTATTATTTTGATGTGGGTTTATTATTTGTTTACTTCCAATATAGCTGCAAGCGATCAACCCTGCAATGACGATCGCAGGTATAGCAAGCAAGGCTATTTGTCCGTCAAACCAGATTTGAGCCTGGACAAATATAATCTGGCTGACAGCCATGCCGCAATACCCTCCGGAAGTAAATATTGCTATTAAAATATTTTTATTCTTCGATGGAAGATCTCCTATAAGACTTGCAGCTGATGGATGAAATGCTGCAGACCCGAGACATGTAAAAAAATAAAGCAAAAAGAGGCCAAGATAGAGGTCGGTATAGATCAGATAAGCACTTGTTGTTGTGGCTATAAGACCAGATATGATCAATATCTTTCGATAACCCCGGTCGCAAAGAGATCCAAATAAAATTTGCATCCCTTCACCAAAAAAGGCGCAAAGACCTCCGATCAGTCCTGCTACAGCAATGTCCAGATGGGCAATTGATTTAAAGAGCGGCCAGATGCCGATCATCATATCGACAAGGAAATGGCTAGTCCACATCGCCGCCACGGAGATGATCAGCATGAGTTGCGACATACTTAAATGACTTTGTATAATATTGGTTGTAAATCCGACTAATTGCAGTTCTACTATATAGATAATATCATTATTTTACAAGATTTACATGATCCCGATAAACATCCCCGCTAATTTTACTGGTCATATAAACCTCAATTGTTATATAATTATTTTTAATTTAGCAAAATCGAAATTTATCAACTACCTATATGAAAAGTTTTCTATTTACTTCTGAATCAGTGGCTGAAGGCCATCCCGATAAAATTGCCGATCAAATTTCAGACGCTATACTCGATGCCTGTCTGATTGCCGACCCTAATTCCAAAGTTTCTTGCCAAACGCTTGTCACAAAAGGGATTGTCCTGATTACCGGAGAAATCACGACCTTAGCCAATCCCGATTATCAGGAGATAGCAAGGCAAACGATACGCGCAATTGGGTATGATGATTGTTCCCTTGGCTTTGATTACCGTTCGTGCGGCATCTTGCTTTCCATTAACAAACAATCTCCAGATATTGCCCAAGGGGTCAATGAAGGGGAAGGATTATTTAAAGGAATGGGAGCCGGCGATCAGGGCCTGATGTTCGGGTTTGCCTGCGATGAGACTAAAGAGCTTATGCCTCTGCCAATCATGCTCGCACAACAGATCATCATGGAGCTATCGGTTGCCCGTAAAACAAAAACCTTGCCTTACTTACGCCCGGACGCGAAAACGCAAATCACAATCGAATATGATCATTTGTCAATCCCAAAACGGCTGCATACTGTGGTATTATCGGCACAGCATGACGCGGGGGTAGAACATAAGACCATTGAACGGGATATGAAACAATTGATCAGGCATATTGTTCCGGCCCAATTAATCGACAAAAATACCCTGTATTATATTAATCCTACAGGCCGATTCGTCATCGGCGGACCTGCTGCCGATTGCGGAATGACAGGAAGAAAGATCATTGTCGATACCTATGGCGGCATGGGAAGGCACGGGGGTGGCTCATTTTCCGGAAAAGACCCTTCAAAAGTGGACCGTTCAGGTGCCTATGCGGCCCGTTATGTAGCTAAAAATATTGTGGCGGCTAAACTTGCAAGCCGCTGCGAGGTACAGATTTCCTATGCAATCGGAGTCCCCTATCCTGTCTCTGTCAAAGTAGATACCTTTGGAACAGGAGTTGTCGGCGAAGATCTGTTAAATCAGATTATCCCTTCTGTTTTTGATTTATCGCCTAAAGGAATTATTGAAATGCTCGACCTTATACGTCCTATTTACCGGCAAACGGCATTCGGCGGACATTTTGGCAGAAACGATTTGGACCTGTTCACCTGGGAAAAGACTGACCGGGTTGAAAAATTGATCAAAGCCGTACACAAAACTGGTTAAAATGAGAAATCTATTCCGATGATTTGTAAGATACAATCCAGTACGCTATTCCTGTCGCCATCACCAATGCGGCAACGGCATACATAGTTTGAGGGGGAATAATGGAATAGTCTAAGACAATGACCTTCCTTGCAATTGCGATCAGGGCTGTTGAAAGTACAAGCTTTAAGTGGACTGTGTCTTCTTTGAGATACACGATAATATTATGATAAATCTCGATAGCAATCAATACTGCCAGGAAAGCTCCAAGAACTGTAACAATATTTTCGATATGAAGAACACCGACCGGCCTTGTAAAAATAATTTTGTCATACAAAATAAATCCTACATCGACAATGCTTGCCAAAATAACCATAATCATCATGACAGCCAATAACTTGACGCTGTACAAAATGATTTTATGTAGAACGGCAAGTAAG
>Ga0207078_1002_pt1 | contig 93101 bp, 61 predicted proteins | sample Alteio_BWMinHeat_60_FD_153579 | JGI IMG/M metagenome (GOLD analysis project Ga0207078, IMG submission 153579) | Enriched cells from forest soil in Barre Woods Harvard Forest LTER site, Petersham, Massachusetts, United States -... | ecosystem: Environmental > Terrestrial > Soil > Temperate forest >... | reverse complement strand
ACACCTTCAAAGGCCGTAGCATATTTACTCCAGGTTTTGGTTTGCCTCATATAGTCAGCAAAAGAAAAAAATGGCTGGGACTTGCCATCAGAATGAGGGATAGAAGTTTTTTGCAGATCAATCCTTTCAAATTTTTCATTTGGATATTTACAGAGGATGAAATGTTTGTCTAACTTATCTACCTCTGTTTCTACTTCTTTTTCTATTTGCACATCTTTTTCTGTCTCTTTTTCTGTCTCGGCTTCCATTTCCCTTTCAACTTCAGATGTTTGATCTTCATCGATTTCACCGGATACCAGCTCCGGAAAGAAGGCAGGATCGCTAAAATGCTTGGTGATCTCATCGACTTCGTCGAGTGCAGCTTTGCGGCGCGCCCCTTCGGCAAAATGGGCCGAAATCATGTCCTTTGTTGCTTTTGCTTGAACAGGTACTTCGTCCATAGCCTTTTTTTCTGCCGGCAGTTTTCCATATTGTTTTTCGGGGGAAAGGCTTTCTGAAGTAATCCAATAATGATGCAGCTCGGTAAATGCCTTTTCTTTTTCACTGACCGACAGATTGCCAAGAAGACACTCAATCAGCAGCTGCTGTATTACATTGTGCTCCTGCTTGCAAAAAGCTCTAAAATTGTCTTTTCCTTGCTGCTCAGCCTGATTATGGATCACAAAGCGAAGGATTTCCTGCAAACCAATGGTGCTGTTTGGGTCTGTAATACCTAAAGTCGTTCTGATGGCGGTCGCTACTTGGGCAGATACCAAAAAACGCACTTTTTGTCCTTTATCAAGACCGCGCAAACGCCAGACAGCCTGTAATAAATCTCTTAGCAACATGTGCTGGCCAATGGTCACAATCGCCACAGCAGTTGTCTTTTGCGGAACGTCGGCTCCAATCGTATTGACCTGGTCCAGAAAAGTCAGCCTTTCTTCAGGAGGAATATTTGTATCTTTTAACGCTTTTTCTCCGTCCCCATCTGTGATGGTTTGCTCATTATTGTGGTAAAATACAACAGGCTTACCCATGCGCTTTGCCATCTGCCGGGCAGCTTCCAAATTGGACAATTTTTTAAAATATCCTCCAGCATCGGCAACCATATCAATATTATGGTCTTTTAAAATGGGGTAGATCAGGTCGGGATTTTCACTAGGGATCACCAGAACACTACTTTGATTTGCCCATAGAAGCGACAGGGTAACACTGTCCGTACCTGCCTCCGGAACCGGCGACAAATGATGATGCATGCTCAAGGCATTCCATAACGTACCGGTAAACCCGGAAGTGGACTGAAACATGGAAATGAGATTTTGCGGATTGCTCGCAATTTTTTCGGTATAGAAATTCAATTTCGGCAAGAGGAATTCCTGCAAAAATTCTAACCGCCATTCAGTGTTTGCGTTCAATTTCTCCGCTACTTGTTCCCAGTGCTTATTATCTACATTCTTTAAGCTGACTCCCAAACGCCCTCCCCACTTAGTCATGAGCTTATGATACCCGCTATCTTGGGCGCACTTGTCCAGTTGCTGCATGACATTCTCCAGTTCTTCTCTCATTTTATTCATCGGAATTCCTTTTTTCACATAGCCTTGAATCGTATAACTTAATGTGATATAGGGAGTAAATTCCGATCCAATACTGGGAACGCCCGCTGCAATAAAGGGAGTGGCGGATAATGCATTGCCTACAATGCCGTATCTCTCATCTGAAAACTTGGTCAATGTCGTGCCGAATATATGGCCGATTTGTCCGCTGGCCAGCGCAATATTGCCTTTGATTGAGGAAGGAAGCTCGTCAAATGCCAGCTGGGCTTGGCCGTGCTGTTCAGTGGTTAGGTCTTGATCGCGGCATAAGAAGTTGATCAAAGCTTCTTTTTTTTGAGAAGAAAGAGCTTTCAAGGTGCGCATCCCTTTCCGGATAGCCGGTTCTTCATATTCTATTTGATCACTTATGCTTAAAAACTGTTTGGCTACCTCTTTTTTCACTGTAGAATGATACACTTTTTCAGTGAGCGCGGGAGCTGAGGTTTCCAAGGGGTTGCTTTCCAGCCGATATTTGGTGCCGATCTCCATATAGAGTATCTTATACAGGTGCATCGTTTGCAAAAGGGCTGCGGAAGGAAGAGAAGCTTTCTCCCCCATGCTAAACGAGACATCGCGTCTTACGTTTAACACAGTGTCGACTTCGTCGATCAAGGGAGGCGCTTCATGGTATAATTTTAATAAAATTTGTCCTATGAGCTCTATTTTACGAGGCAAAGGATCGCCTGGCTTACTATTTTTTTTATGTACTTGCCATTCTTCCAATAATTTGAGTTTTAAGCATACCAAGCTTTTATTGGTCATGATCAAGCAATTCCGTTGCGAGCGAATCGATTCCATATCTAAGAGGATCTCTTCCAAAACCTCTTCAGACAGCTTTGTGCTCCTTTCAAAATGAATAGTCTTTAGCGATTGTCCAAATGCCCGGTCTAATATTCCATGTGTATTGCGGCTTACATCTTTGAAAAAAGAAGGAGAGACGATGAGCAAGGAAAGTTGTTTGCCATTAGCTCGTAATAGTCCAAGTAAAGGGAGCAGTACTTTGGACTTGCCAGAACCCATGATCATTTCCATGATAGGATTCTTAACGGCAGAATTTTCCAAAAGGTCAGTCAATTTTTCAATCTGAGCAGGACGCAGGCGCATGTCCATAAAATATTCGAAAACAAGATAGGCGCATGTGGCAGGCGTGGGTTCCTGTAGTTTGTAGTTGCGCCTTGTCAGCATATTTTCTGCAAACGTTTGCGTCATCTCTGCAATTTCTGCCGGGTCGGCAGGGCTCCTGGCTTTGGCTTTTCCCAAGGATTCCCAGGCTTTGAGCGCGCGCAATCTTTGCTGATCTTGTGTTTTATGTACCACAAACTTGCCTATTAATTCGTAAAGTTTTTGGATTTGTTCGGTAGATAAAGCAGGGTTGCGTTCCTGCAAGTCCCCTGGGGATTGTCTCGCAAAATTTACGATAATTTCTTCGAGGGTTAAAGGTTTGATTTGTTTTCGTAATAACTGCAGTCGTTTGGCTTGTGCTGCAGGTAGATTAGAATAGGATACATTGGCCAAAGAAAGGATCTCTTTTTCCCATGATTGCAGCTTTTCTGTGACTTTAGGATCTTCTTGAAGGATTTGTTGGATTTTTTCAGTGTCTTTGATCGTAAACTTAAAGTTTACAGAACGGCTTTCGTAACTTTCCAAATCTTTCTCCAACCGGGAAAATTCGGCCTGTTCCACCGGAGAAGAGGGTTTGTCTTTTTTGAGAAAATCCTTTAGCCCTTCGAGGTTTACAGGAGGGCGGGCAGTAAGGGTAAAAAGAGCCTCCTTATCTTTATCGTTCACTAATTCTGAACTTTGCGGCAAGGCAAACTTCGGCTGGACCTTGTCGATTTTTGCGGCAGAGGGGCGTAATACCTCATAGTTTGGCGGTAAAGCAATTTGCTGCGAAGCTACAGGAGGAGGCGGACTTTGTGAGGGCGATGCAGCTTTGGAAAGTGCTTTTGCAGACTTGATTTGAGATGCGCTCCACTCTTGCCATAGCTTGTGCAGTTTGCCATTCGAATCTTTAATTGGAACAGTAGCTGGATCCAAAAGTCGCTTAAAATGATTAGGATTGTCGATGACATAGAGTAAAAATTGCGCTAATGAACGCTCCTCGTTTGATACTGAATCCGTTCTTTTGGCGAATATGAGAGCGCTTTTAAGCCATTGCTTATCCTTGATATGGGAAGGATCATTATCCAAGCTAAGTTGGTACAGGCTGGTAAATTGGGATGAAATCCTGTTTTGAATAGCAAATCGCGTAACCAAAAGATTTTTTGAAGAAAAGGGTTGTACCGGGAATGAGGGGCCACTTTTTTCCAGAGTGGAAAGGAGCAAATCTGCAGATGGCAACCCTTGCCGACTTTTGCTTTGCGGTGCAACCAAAGAAGTTGTCTGCACTATAGGGGATTTGCCCAATAAAAGCTGGCAGCGACTTTGGAGGAGAGGATGGTTTTTATCGAGTGTTTTAAGTAAAAACAGCTCTTCCTCTTTATCGAGAGGAGCAACATTTACTCTGTAAGGCTTTCGCAAACATTGTGCATAACTTTGCGTTGTCTTATCTATCCATTCTTGATATACTTTTTCTGCCAGTTCATCAATTTTCCCCTTTCTGTAAAGAAGTTGATTTTTAATCCATAGATATCCTGCATGAGTTTGGATCACGGCAGCATTGGGATCGTTGCCACCGACAATATCTGTGATATCGCGCAATTGCTCGAGCATTGACACGATTGCACGCGACCTTAGGTCCTGATAGTTAATGAGGTGCCCCACCTGTTTCTTCAGGATTTGAGCTGCCTTCTCGTAGTCTTGCGTAAAAGCATAGACCGTGGCTAAATACACTTCTGATTCTGGTGTATTCGCGGTTGGCACATTGTCTTTATCGAGATCATAAGTAAAGTAGGAAAATGTTTTTTCATCCATTTGATCGAATCGATAATCGACATCAAACCGGGAAAGCAAAGATTCTTGCTGTTTTGGTTTTTTAAACGCAAGGTGAGGCAGAAGCAATTTTTTTTGGCCTTTATCATTTTCTAATACACATCCATGAGGATATTGGTACGGTATTTGCACATGCTCTTTATCCAGACGGATAAAATATCCGGGAAGCTGATCGCAATGGGCAACATTATTTTTGACCGAGAAAGAGAGACCAAAACGAGTCATTTCCACTTTTTTTAACTGCCCATTTTCATCGCTCCATGATTGAACGAATTGCGGGTGTTCAAGAGCTTGAAAAACCGGCGGCGCCTGGGAGCTAAGCAATTGATCACTAAGACGCTTAACTGTACTGTTCTTTGGATCAAAATTATCCGTACTGCTAACGACTTCATGAGTGATTTTTTTTGTCGATTCCTGTTGAATGCAAATTTGGCGGGGATTTTTAACCGGGCGCCAATGAGAGCATTGATGGACCATATGCATGTTCTGCAGGCAATTTTGGATATTGTCTTCTGTAGAACGAAAAAATAGATCCTTGGCTATAAAGCGGCACCAGGATGTGGAATCATTAGGGTCGAATTGCTGCTCGATCAACAGCCTGTTTCCTTTTAAGCAAACGATCGTCCGGCGCTTGGTCAATGGATCAGTAAACTGATAAGGAATGACCCCTGCTTTTGTAATGTCTCTAACCATGATCGTCGCCTGATTGACAGAAGGAAAGAGTTTTTTGAAGTCTTCGTGCTCGCGAATGGTTGTCGGCAAAAATACCTTTTGGTTGTAATTATGGCTAAAGGTAGAAAAAAATGAGCCATTTAAGGGCTCATATCTTGCATTGTCTGAAACAAAGCAGTCCCCCTCCCATCTCCAGCTCTGCGAGGGAAGGTCCGGAAATATTTTGCCGAGCACCTCGTCGATGCGTTTTTTATCTTTCTTCAGCCAATATAAAGCTGTCGCACCATGGACAAGACGCGTTTTGTCAACCTCATACAGGAGCAGCGGATCTGTTTCTTCTTTGGCTAAGGGAATTTGAGCAAGATGGCAAGAGCCTTCGAGCAACAAAGCGATCTCTTCGTCAGTAAGGGTTGCCTTTGTTCCTAAATAGGCGATGAGTTCCGCATAGACCCAGGACCTGTCCGTTGAGGTAAGCGGCTGATCCAGAATGCGGCAAAGATTTTTCATATGGTCTTTTAACTCTATAGCCTCTGGAGCTATTTGCTTCAAGGTACGTAGCATATGCAATGCAAAGACCGAAGCCATCCCATAATTTTCTCCTTGCGCTAAAAATCTGATATGTTGTTCCTGGAACCAATTGGCTACATGCCGGATCGATTCTTGTGAGGACTTGGGAGCTCTTGCGAGGATTAATCGTTGGAAAATCAAACGAAAATCGGGATCTGCCAGACATAAGGGATGCTCTTTTCCATAAGCAAGCAGATCGATCAGTCCCACATTATCTGAAGGGAACATCCTGGCAAAGCTACGAAACTCTTCATTTGACATACCAGAGCGGTAGTCAGATGCGCTTAGTGATAGGAGATTGCATTCCTGGGACAGGTGTGATATTAAGTTTACATCTGTGACCACTGGAGTCATTTTTTCTTGCTTAAAAGGACGGTATAGATTTTGAAAAAAGAGGCTTGAGCCGTATCCCTGTTGTTCGATCACTGGAATAGAAAATTTAACCTGAAAATACTCTTTATTAGTTTCTATTATACTTACTTCAACATCCTTGTTCAGCAAAGCATCGAGATCGCTTTTAAACTGATACGGTCCACTAATCGCAGTTAGATACAATGAAGAGTTCCTAAAGGCTTTTAGCCAATTAGGACAATCTGGAGAAGCAAGCAGGTAAGCAAATACCTGTTCTTCGGAAGCGTTTGCGAGTTTTGGATCGCTCTTTATTTTCTGATAAAAAGAGAGTTCCTTTTCCTTAACTAGCTTAACAAAACTGGGCGTACCTTCTTTCTTGAAGTAAGCAAACCAAACATACCTATCAGACGCCATTTGAAGAGTCCTGTTTCCGTGAGTCTCTATTTCTTTGATCATCAATGACATCTCTTCTGACATGTATCGATCTTTCAAAGCAAAATAACTTCCACAAAGATCTCTAACTCCTAAGGATGCTACATCCCCACGGAGATCTAATGTAAAGATAGGAGGATACTCAGGCCAACACTGTTTGAACGTAAGCGTTTGGAGATAAAATAGCTTAACCAAAGCATAGATACGCTCCGGTTGCATCTGATTTGGCGAGGGAACATTCGCGCAAGTCAGGAAAAAAAGACGAGAAATTTCCCCCAATTGCTCCATTAATTGCTTGCCATCATCAATACTGCGATTTTTCAGCATTTTTTGCACAACATCGGGAGACATTTGACTTAAGAATTGGACGACCCCTGACTGAACAGCAAAACTATTGGCCTTCCAATGCTTATTCATTATGTTCTGTAAGCTTGTCAACTGGGCGTCGATTTTTCCTGGATCAGGAGGGCCGATGCCTTCAATTTCTTTGAGGATAGCGCATGCCCCTTCTGTTACTCCCATTGAAATCCCCTTCTCCTGGGCAATTCCCCCTTTGTCCACTTGCTCTATTAAGGCAGGCTCAGCAGGAGGTAAGGGGACGGTAAGTGCATGATCCGGGAAAGAAGGATGGGGAGCAGGTTTCTTGGAAAACGTGTGTTTTTTGGCTTGAATGGCTTTTTGCGCTTCTTCTAAAGGCTTAAAAGCTGACTCCAGGAAAGAGGGTGGCAGCCGTTTTTGTTGAATTTGCTTAGCCATGTAATCCCCGGTATGCTTGACAGCCTTTTCTAAAAGGTTAATGTGCATCGCACCTGTTTGAGACGTGTCCATTGCCGCATCGTAAATGGTTTGTATTTTTAGGTTCATGACCAATTGTTTGTATTCTTTTTCAGGCAAATGGGTAGCCAAGTACGCTTCAATAGACTTCCATGTGCAATTCCCAATCGTCTGTCGCGACTTGAAAACCAATGACTGGGACTCTACCTGATGTATCCCCTCTTCGACAGGAGCCAGCAGTTCTTTTAATGAATCATAAATATCTTCCTGCCTATAATTCGTATCCAACTCTTTCGCTACGGGATCTTCTCTATAATGTTTCATTTCGTAAAGAGCCTGGAGTGTAACGGGATCTTCCAGACGGGATCTTGCTATTCCTCGCCATTCGAGAAAGGGCAAGATTTTTCCGTGGCCTAACGATTCATGCGCATCAATCCCGGCCCCTAAGTTATATAAGCGAAAGGTACACGTTCCCCCAAGCTCCGGGATCACTTCATAATACATGGCATGTCCCGATGGCTTTTCTATCCATCCCCCGGGAAGGAGCAATGAAGAGGACTGGCTAAAGGCCTCCTTTATCTTATTTTGTACTAAATGAACATACGCATCGGGATCAGAAACGTTGGCTATTTCCAGGGCTCCGCTTAATTGATCTGTTATCTGCTGATAGGTTTGTTGAAGTTGAGGCGAGACGGTAACAGACCTTTGTTTGATATAGTGTAACGAATAAGACAAAATTTGGACTGAATTTGCCCCTTCCAGCTCAGAATCTTTTCCAAATGAGGTACCGTGAATTTGGTGTAGGATTTTGTCTGAAACCGGCGGCATTTGCATAAGCGCAAACTGGCCTGTTTCTCCAGGTTCGATAGAGGTTAAGGCTCCTATAAGAGCAGAATCAACAAAGCCTTTTTCTTTATCTCCTTGAATATCAATTGGTTTCCCCGATAATTCCTCTGGTTTTGGAAGGGACTCAGGCACCTCAATTTTCCCCTTATCTTCGGTCACAGAAAGGGGTCCAAGGGGCAATGGTTTTTCACTTCCCTGAATTTTCCCCTTATCGGTTACAGATGAGGGCCCTGCGGGCAGTGGTTTTTCACTTAAAAGCTCATTGGCTATCGTGGAGGTCTTTATCTGTTCTTTTTCAGGCAGTTTTTGACTGTCTAATATGGTAATTTTGCGTTTACGCCAATAATGAACTCCATGGTAAATCCCATGGGCAATGAAAGCTGTGCAGCACCCCACTATAGCGCTAAATAAGAGATAGAGAACTTTTTCTCCTGTTTTTAAGTTTGGAGAATGGGCTGTTTGTCTGGGGTTAAAAAGCCTGGCCCAGATATTATCTTGGCCTGGATCAGACCCTGGGGATAAAGTGGCCATATAGTTTTTTCCAATTAGAGATAAGGGTAACCATAGGTTAATAAATATAATTACACATAATTCTCTAATCTTATTTTAATGAAAAACAGAATATATTAACAATAAACTTAAAATTTTAATGAAAAAATAAAACGAGGCGAGTATTTTAATTTTCTAAATTAAACAATATGGAAGTAGCCGGGGCGCCAAAGTCCTGCCTGAGTAACCAGTTTCTCTATATTTTTACAGTTTTTGTTGATAAACAAACGATATTCGTATGGAAGGGTGCCAAGCTGGCAACATGCATTACGCTAAATGTCTTTCGATTATAATTACCAGGATGGGACGCTGGCTACCTTAGCAGGGCGGAACGCCATTCCATATAACGCTCTTCCTTTTCCTTATGTAACGCGATGGGCAAATTTTAAAACACAGAGGCTAGAGAGAAACACAGAGAAAGCTTTCTTTATTGCTGAATGAAAAAAAGAAAAGTACTTGTTTTTATTGCATCGCGAAAAAATAGCTTCTTAAGGGTAAGAGCCTGTTCAAAATCTTTTAAATAGACAATCTCTTAGTTCTTGAAGTTTATTTGTCTACAAAACTTTAGTGGCTATATCATAACCTTTAAAACTACCACAGAGCCCACAGAGTACACAGAGGGGTATTTTTTCACTCTCTGTGTGCTCTGTGGGCTCTGTGGTAGTTTATATTTAACAATTAGAAAGATTTTGAACAGGTTCTAAGAACCTTATTAACTTTTTCTCTGTGTATTTCTGTGCCTCTGTGTTTAATTTTTAGAGAAACTCGCACATAGCGTATTTACAAACAAACACCGCGAAGCAGTAGGGCAACTGGCTACCTTAGGTTCGTGCCCTGGCAGCATTCTACTCAAGGCGGAGAGCCGATAGCTCCGTTATCATACCAGGCTTTCAGAGCCTCCAATGCCTCCCCTACCTTCTCTGACATGGCAAGCTGGCCCGATTTTTTTTCCATCAACAGAAAAGGCTGGCATTCTATGGGCGAACCGATCACACAGGCAGTTTTTCCTTTAAGCTTTGGAAATGTACGCGTGCGGTTCCAAATATCGAAACATCCATCAATATAGACGGGAATAATCGGAGCCTGGCATCGTAACGCCAACATGGCAACGCCAGGCTTGATCTCTCCAATCGTATTATCGAAAGAACGTATACCGGAAGGAAAAATCACTACCTGATGGTCATTTTTTAATAATTGACAGATCAATTTGATCGAAGCGACATCTTCTGCCGTCCCCGTGACCGGGTAAGCATTTAGTCTTCTGATCAAAGGACCGAAAATGGGATTGGAAAACAATTTTTTTTTAGCCAGGAAGAAAACCTCTGTCGGCCAAGATGCTGCGATCAAGGGAGGGTCAAGAAAAGAAGTATGGCTCGGGGCAATAATGGCCCGTTTGGAACATATATGCTCCTGACCATAAATTTTATGGCCATAGAAGAGCCGGACAAATATCCTTGTGATATGACATGTGAGTGAATAAAGGATTTTCATCGTTAACTTGTGGTTTTCACCGAATCTTTGTACTCCAGGATCTTAAAAATAACTTCATCCGTCGTTAAATCGGATGTATCGATTTCATAAGCCCCTTTTGCTTTTTTAAGAGGGGAATACTCCCGCTGCTCATCATATCGGTCTCTTGCTTCCATTTCTGCGAGAACACTTTCAAGGGTAAGGTCTTTTGCTTCTGCAGGAAATTTTATTTTCAACTCTTCGAGCCTGCGGCTTGCACGCACTTCCGGACGACCTGTCAGAAAAATCTTAATTTTAGCTTCCGGAAACACTGTTGTGCCCATATCCCTCCCTTCAAAAACTGCATTCACTCCAACAGCATGTTCCCTTTGCAGTGCGACCAGTTTTTCGCGCACGGCAGGTATGGCAGATATCTTTGATACATGGGAGGTAATTTCATTGCCCCTAATTTTTAATGAAACATCTTCGCCATCGACAAAATAGACCCTGTCCCCATGCTTTATTTTTATTTCAAAATGAAACTGGTCCAGGATTTTTTGCAATTCAGTGCGGTTGTCGGGGTCGATATGGTTCTTGAGAACGGCAAAGGTTACACACCGGTACATGGCCCCTGTATCAAAGTAAATATACCCGATCTCATGCGCAAGTTTTTTTGCTATTGTGCTTTTTCCTGTAGCTGTCGGACCATCTATCGTGATAATCATCTCTCACCCTCTCTTGAAGAACTTAGAACCTAATTATACATAAAATTTATTTTTAAAAAAATATAAACAAGCGGTATTGCAAATATTAGCGAATCGACAATATCCAATACACCTCCCAAACCGGGCAAATGGCTGCTATCCTTCACTCCCCCATCTCTTTTTAAGAGCGATTCAGCTAAATCCCCCACTTGAGCCGCAATAGCAATCACTGCGCTTAAAACTATGCTTATGCCTGGATGTAAGGAAAAAGGAACGGCAAATATTTTGGCAAACAGGATCACAGCCCAGCCTGTAACAATGGCAACAGCTATTCCACCCAAAGCTCCTTCACGGGTTTTTTTAGGACTGATGTAGGGGGCAAGCGGTTGTTTTCCATATTTCTTGCCAAAAAAATAGCCCCCCATATCTGTCATTTTTGCTGTCGATATCGCATATAACAGCCACAATCGGCCATCATCAGATCCATCGCTAAAGAAATACACAATCGAAATCATACAGCTTAAGGGAATCACGAGATAAGCAATACTGAATATCATGACCGATAAATTGCTTAATGGAGAGCTGCCTTTGACAAAATAATAGAGAAAGCACATAAGAAACGAGGCCAGCAATGTCATTTCAGGCAATATTTTAGCAAAAGAAGAAGAATATTGAGAACTAATTGTTACAGCCGTTGTATAGCAAAAAGCAATCGACAGCCCAAGCACCTTTGCCGGTTCAAAATTTTTTGTCTGTGCAATTTGATACAATTCGAGCATGGCGAAAGAGATCATGCCGGCGATCAACAAACTAAAAAACGGTTTGAATAGCGGCATAATAGAAAAATAGATCGCCATCCAGACAATCAGAGAACCAATTATGCTGACAATAATGCGTTGCTGTAACAGAGGTAGTTGTTTGAGGGTCATTTTCCTCCAAAACGTCGTTTGCGCGATTGAAAGGTTGCAATCGCTTTTAATAGTTCCATTTTGTTAAAATCGGGCCAAAGCGTTTCTGTAACGTAAATTTCGGAATAGGCAAGCTGCCAAAGAAGAAAATTGCTAAGCCTCATCTCTCCGCTTGACCGAATAAACAGTTCAGGATCCCCCCATGGGGCTGTATCTAAATATTGTGAAATTAAATTTTCCGTAATTTCCAGCTGTTTGTTCTGCTCATAATGGTTTTCGATAATTTTCTGGACCGCCCTGCACATTTCATCGCGTGCACCATAATTGAAGGCCAAAACCATAGTAATCGATTTGTTCAGCGAAGTCAATTGACAAGTATGTTGTATGGACTTGGCTGTTTTTTTTGGCAATCTGGCGATATCGCCAATAGTCTTAACGGAAACCCCTTCTGCAAGCATTTCGGCGGAATGGCGATCTAAAAATTGTCGAAAAAGAAGCATTAAAGTGGAGATCTCCAGGCGCGAACGGTTCCAATTTTCTGTGGAAAATAAATAAAAAGTGACGGTCTTCACCCCAAGCTCTTTAGCGGCTTTGATCGTCTCGATAATCGCATTTGCCCCTTTGGAATGACCAAACGAACGCCCTTCTTTTTGTTTTTTTGCCCATCTGCGATTTCCATCGGGAATGATGGCGATATGGTTCGGTATTCGGCTAATATCTATGCCGGAGAGTTCCTGAGGGGTATATATACTCATTATTCCCCAGCTTTCAGGACCGCCATAAATGCGTGTTGCGGAATATTGACTTTTCCAATTTCTTTCATCCGCTTCTTCCCTTCCTTTTGCTTGTCCCAGAGCTTCCGTTTGCGGGAAATATCGCCGCCATAACATTTTGCAGTCACGTTTTTTGTCATTGCCCGGATCGTTTCCCTCGCGATAATTTTCCCCCCGATCGCAGCCTGTACAGGAACTTTGAAGAGCTGTTGTGGGATCACCTCAACGAGCTTGGCACAAATTGCCCTGCCCTTGGCTTCGGCTTTAGACCGGTGAACAAGACACGAAAAGGCATCTACCGGCTCTTCATTGACGCGGATCTCAAGCTTGATGATGTCCCCCCTTTCGTAGGAGTCAATCTCATAATCAAAAGAACCATAGCCTCGTGTCAGTGATTTTAGTTTATCGTTGAAGTCTGTGATGATCTCGTTCATCGGAAAACGATAGGTCAAAATCAACCTTCGGCTATCGAGCGTTTCTGTTTTCAGGCATTCGCCCCTTTTTTCCATCGCCAAATTCATTAATGCACCCATATATTCGCCGGGGATGATCACATGTGATTTGACATAGGGCTCTTCAATTTGTTCGATGAGCGTCGGATCCGGATAGTGGGCCGGATTGTCGATTTCTTTGACAGTACCATCGACAAATGTGATTTTGTATACCACACTTGGCGCTGTCGAAATGATATCGACATTAAATTCCCTTTGAATTCTTTCAAACGTAATTTCTAAATGCAACAGTCCTAAAAATCCGCAACGAAATCCAAACCCTAAAGCCAAGCTGCTTTCTTGTTCTATATGGAGCGCAGAATCATTTAACTGCAACTTTCCAAGAGCATCCCTAAGCAACTCAAAATCACCTGAATCAATAGGGTAAATCCCGGCGAAAACGACCGGCTTGATCACCCTAAATCCAGGCAAAGGTTCTAAGGCCGGATTCTTTTGCAAAGTAATGGTATCGCCAATTTTCACATCGGCGCTGTTTTTAATATTGGCAATGAAATAGCCAACTTCTCCCGGGTACAGGTTTGCGACAGGCGTCTCATGCGGAGTGAAGATACCGACTTCGAGAATTTCAAATGTTTTTCCCGTCATCATCATCTTAATGTGCGAACCCTTTTTCAATTCGCCGCTCATCACCCGGATGTACACCATCACACCTCTGTACACATCATAATGGGAATCAAAAACCAAAGCGCGCAAAATATGATCTTTGGGCTCCTGCGGAGGGGGAACATCGCGTATGATCCTTTCAAGGATCTCTTTAATACCAATCCCCGATTTTGCAGAGCAGCACACAGCATCAGAAGTATCCAGACCAATGATCTCTTCAATTTGCTGCTTCACACCTTCAACATCTGCTGTCGGAAGATCGATTTTATTGATGACGGGAACAATTTCTAAATTACGGTCGAGGGCAAGATGGACATTGGCAAGACTTTGCGCCTGCACCCCCTGTCCGGCATCAACAACCAGAATCGCTCCCTCACATGCGGCAAGCGACCTGGAAACTTCATAGGTAAAATCGACATGTCCCGGAGTGTCAATGAGGTTAATGCGATATTTCGTCCCATCATCTGCAAGGTAAAACATGGTGACAGGGTGGGCTTTTATCGTAATCCCCCGTTCCCGTTCTAAATCCATAGAATCGAGGACCTGTGCCTGCATATCCCTTGCAGCTACCGTGTCGGTCAGCTCCAAAAGACGGTCGGCAATGGTCGATTTTCCATGGTCGATGTGAGCAATAATGGAAAAATTGCGAATGGTATTTATATTATAGTCTGCCCGCTGCATAAAGCCTAGATGTAATAAAGTTTTCCCGATTATACCTAACTCTCAAATTAATACCAATAGGCTGCGGCAATCCGGGCGCCATAAGCCCGAACTCCATGCTTTTCTTTCGTTAAACTATCGTTATAAGCTCCGGCGATATTGATTGACCACCGTTCATTGATATCTTTTTCGAGTATTAAGGCATAGTTTTGCCCTTTAGGATGGCTTGTTGTCGAACCGGATCCTTTAATGGTCGTATGGGTATCGCTCCAGACATATTGGAAAATCCCGCAAATTCGCAGACCTTTCACTATTGTATAGGTGATATCTATCGAACCGTAAGGGGATATGGAGTAAAATTTTTCCCTTACATCAACACGCATGTTTTCTGGCAGATTTAGAGCAATACGTACATTTTCTGGCACATTTACCCGAAGCGTCGTTCTAAACTGTGCATAGCTACACCCTATAGAGGGAGTAATGCAAAGGCATTCTATTGGTTTATAAACTAACCCAGCGCCAAGGCCGCAACTTAAGGTCTGAGTATTGCCCTTTCCCCCATAAAGAAAAGAGGGTTTTACGCATATTCCCTTCCATACCATTCCGCTACCGTCAATTCTAATCGCCGGCATGTTGACTTTTTTTATCGTTTTTCCCGACTCTAAAATATCGAGATGCAAATATGTCGGGCCGGCTTCAATTTTTCCTATGCAATCTTCCGCTTGCGCTGTTCCGCAAAATGCCATGCACATGAAGGTGCCGAGACAGCAAAGAATGCAAGACAAGTTGCGGGGGTTCTTTAGTTTTTGTAAGTGTTGTGTCTTTCTGACGTTGGATGAATAATAGATAGTGTTCATTGTTCTCTTATTGTTGTTGTGTATTTATTTACTGAATGAGAATTTCGTGCCCGTGAGCGTGCCCGTGAGCGTGCCCGTGCCCGTGCCCCTGCCCCCATCCTATTACCCATAAGTCTAATTAACAATTCAACGCAGAGGCACGGAGACGCTGAGACGCTGAGGAAAACAGGATTTAATTTTGAATTTTCTCTCTTGCCTCCGCGCCTTTGCGTCTCCGTGCCTCTGCGTTTATCCATCGATGTTACGTTGCAGACAGATATTTTGCGACTTATGGGTAATAGGATGCGTGCCCCTGCCCGAATTCCCAACTATTGAAACACGCTGGGTATACAAATTGCGGCCAAGATGACTCGAACATCCACCGGGTTGCCCCGACTAGAACCTGAATCTAGCGCGTCTACCAATTCCGCCATGGCCGCATTGTGTTGTCTTTCGCAAAATGCAAAAGTGAACATCGACATTCTATTGGTTTTAGCGATTAATTTGCAAGAAACTTAAAAGCTTATGGTTTTCTATTTGCTGCTCGACGATATCTTACATTACGAGTCTTTCCTATTCTTTCAATCAGCTGTTTCTCAATAAGTACATTAAGCCATCTCTGCGCTGTAGCACGCGAAATAGAAAATTTATTAACTATTTCTTGAACAGTAATTTCATTCTGAGAATAGAAAAGAGCTAAAATGCCCTCTTCCGTTGGAATTATAACCGGAGCTAATTGAGAAGAACCTCTTGGCAAGATACATTTTATAAAGTTTGCACCTTCAATAATTTGCGGCTTTTTCAGCCCCCAAGCTTCATAACTTTTAAAGATATTAATGAATCCCGTTCCCATTTTTTCCACAAGGCCCATTTCCCGAAAAATCTTGCAGATAGCAGGGTTACGCAAGTAGGTCAATCCCTTTAACAATTGATCCTGTTCAATGGGACCCGAAAAATCACCAGGACTAAATAATTCCAAGCGATCGTCATATATAGAAATTTTTGATGGTGCTTTAATATGATAATTCCGATGAACAAGTAAATTTATTAAAGCCTCTCTAAATGCAACTTCCGGTATTTCCAACTTTTCCTCTCTCACTATTCCGGTAATGGAAAATGACTTTGAAAGACGGCCTAAAACAAAATGATGGGCTTGTTGAAATTGGTTTAAAAGAGTGCCTTCACAATCTATTGAAGCAATAGCTTCTCTCCCTTCTATACCTCGGAAATGACTTACTATAACCATAGCTTCTGAAAGAAAAAACTGTGGAGATTTTCCAAAATTCAAAAGCCCCGCATAAGTTGGAAATAGCTCGGAATGCTCCTCTACAACTAAAGAATAGGAACGCAAAACGTCTTGTGTTACCATCGCCGATGCCTGATTCTTTCTATTATCAAGGAAATTTTGGATTAATTGTTTGTCTAAGCTATCAAGTGAAGCATTGTAAACGGGAAGTTTCTCAAAATCTATCCTATGTGACTGCCATTTTAGCTCTTCAATCATGGAAGTAGTAGCGCGTACGGTACTTCTGCCTATGCGAATATAGGTTCCTTTCTCTATACCTTCAGATTTTCTAAAATAAGGCTTGCTCATTCCCGATGATACAGCAATAATTACTACTGTTTTATCGCCGAACAACTGTGTTGATACTAGAGGGATAATGGGAGGGTAGCAAGATTCATAAATAGAATGATCTAATGACTCAAGAAGTTTATTTATTTGATCTTCAGGGACCCCTATTACCGCTCGGTCATTATCAACACCAAGGATCAGTCTTCCTCCTTTTTGATTGCAAAAACCGATAATGGTTTTTATGATTTGTTCATTCTTTGGAATCTCTCTTTTGAATTCCAATAAAACAGATTCTGATTCGGGGTGACGAAACAAGCTCATATTTACTCCCATTTGCCTCATTTAGCTCAAATATGCATCAAATGAGGCAAATGAGGCAAATAAAATATGATAATTTTATAGATTTTGCCTCATTTGCCTCATTTGCGTTATCATACTTCAACTGAAGTCTTTTACTTTTCAGCCTCTTTATCGAATAGGTCAATGCGCTCATAAATGCAATAATGTGCGTTTTGACCTATGATTGAATCGATGTTTGTCACATCTGCGTCATTAAATAACTTCCACTGGTCCCCTTCTAAACCATAGGCTACCCAATGGACCTGACCTTTGTTCTCTGCAAAGCTCACTAACTTATATTTGGTAGAAACTCCGGCAGCGTCCGGTAAAATTTCCTGCAAATTTAATTCGAGATCTTCCTTGTGAATAAAATGGGGATTTGTTCCATCAAAATTAGTCTTCAACTGCATGACAAGTATTTTAGGCGGCTCTCCTTCCATTGTGGTGCTTGTCCGTTTATAGGGCACTTCAATTGTTTTTTCGGGACGCCAATCTTTTATCTTTTCATATGTGTCAGCTTGAGAGTTGATGAGCAGTTGAAGGGGCTGCTGAACCGTGGAAGCTTCAACCCTCCACATATCCTTTGCAGTCTTTGTATCTTTATACATGATTTTGCCAGCCTTACTACCCTGTACTTTCGTAGTTATGGAAGGAAGCAATTCCAAATAGGTTAAAAACGTCAAATAAAGCACTCCGGGATCATGGAAGTTCCTGATTTGCTGCATAGGATATTCCCTGGAGCCCTGCATAAACAGATTATATCTTAGTTTTGCTGCCAAAGCGCCTAAATTTGCAGCGCTTGCCTTTGGGTCTGCCATTGCCTTGCGAATTTCAGCAAACGGGTTAAAGATCATGCTCTGTAATCCTTGTGGAATCGGTCTTTGACTAATATCATCGGCAACACGTACAATTGCCTTTGAAGTCAGAAGAGACTGCATACAGGCATTCAACCAACAACTGTTTCCCTGGTTGGCAATCCCCGTCCTTTGCACGATTGGCGCAGGCGGTGGTACGTTTTGTGGAATGGGAAACTGCTCTGCAAGTTTTGACATTCCCACAGTCTCCCAGTGTTTTTCGATGAACTCTTTTAGATTTTTATCAACCGTTGGTATTTGCTCTTTAGTGGCAATCTCTCCATAGGTTTTAGCTAATATCTCCCGCCTTTCCTTAATTTTTGTTTCCAATTTTTTCTCTACTTTGCCTCTCATGTCGCGATTATTTCCCCTGTCTCCATCAATAGCAGCCAATTCTGCTTCCGCAGTATCGAACATCTCTTTCGGGAATGATTTCATATCTTTTATGAACAGACCAATTTCCTTTTCTAACACCACAAAGGTTTCCGTACAGTCGACAAAGCATTTATCTACCCCTACTAAACTGTGCATGTCTTCAAGGCCGGTTATCTGGTCTAACTGATCGTCAATTAATTGCAGATAATTTTTAACATAGCTTATGGCTTCCTTGAATTCTTCAAATTTAGGCTGGAGACTAAGAGGAGTTGAACCGGAGGTATCATCCGGCAGCAAATCTGGAGGGATATCCGGCTTATCAATACCAGATGGGGGCTTTGGTTCCGCCGGGGGCTTTGGCAGCTCTGAGACTGGTTCCTCAGGCGGTTTTTGCGGCTCTGTGACCGGAGGCTTTTGCGGCTCTGTGACCGGAGGCTTTTGCGGCTCTGTGACCGGAGACTTTGGCGGCTTTGGCGGCTCTGTAACCGGAGGCTTTGGCGGCTCTGTCACCGGCGGCTTTGGTTGCTCAGGGGGGAGTGGCGGAGTGACAGGAGAAAGCACGCCTCCTGCTGCATTCACAACCTTTGGTTCGGCAGTTGATGGCTTTACGTGAAAATGATTTGCCTTTCTATAAATACATTTCCCGATCATTGCCATTGCCGGTAAAACAATTGTGGCGATCATGGCAACTTTAATTGCATAACCTAAATATCTTAAACGCTTCTTGTCTTTATCAGGATCATCTGCAATTTCTACCTGATCGCTGCTAATGTTTGTAATATGGACACTGCGCTGTCCAAAATTAAACAATTGTTCACAAAACCGCAAGGCATGGTATTTTTCATGATCATCCCCTGTACTTGAGATAGGGGTAAAAAAATTGATTTTTTGCATTGACTCCTCGCAGTTAATCTATCCGTTCATAAATACAATAATGCGCCTGCTGACCAATAACAGAATGGGTATCGCTCACATAAGAATCATTAAATAACCGCCATTTGTTTTTCTCCATGCCAAAAGCTACCCAATGTACCTGATCTTGGTTCTGTGCAAAGCTGATCAATCTATATTTTGTAGAAACGCCGTCAGCATCAGGCAGCATCTCCTTAATGTCAATTTCTAAATCTTCCTGTTGCATTTGATAAGAGTCACATGCCCGGTCTGTTTTCGCGTCATAATTTGATTTCAGCTGAACGACTAGTACAGGAGGCGGCTTCCCGCTTATCGTCAATGTTGTCTTTCTTAAGGGAATAATATTCCCCGTTTCGCTTTTCCAAGTGTCGCTTGTCTCGGTAACTTCAGACACCATACGGCTTTGAATAGATTGTTTCGTTCCATCAACGTCTAGGAACAATAAATTCGGCTGAGTCTCTTGTTTTCTGTGAAGCTCAATTCCGCTCTCATCGACACCTCTTGTCGTTTGCGTTACCGGAAAGAACAGCCCTAAATTTTTTAAGAGCATTAAATAAAGCACTCCCGGATCGTGCATACGCTTTTTTTGTTTCGGCTGATACTCCGAAAAAATCCCCTTAAATAAAGAATTACGCATCTGTGCAGCAATTCTCCCCAGCTGTCGAGGGGAAATATTGGGAATTCTCATTGCCTGCCGCAGGATAGAAAATGACTTGATGACCGGAATTTCCAAAGGATTTTCCACTTTCAGATTAGAAAAGTTATTTTTTATCATTTCGTCAAGCGCCGATACAATCACTCTGGAGGAAAGCATTGACTGGATCATTGAGTTTAACCAGCAGCTATTTCCTTGATTGGCAATCCCCGTTTTTTCAATTTCTTGTGTTTGAAGGGCAGAGAGTAAAGGAAATTGAGATTCATCAATTCCCGTTCCCCGCCTAAAGGGGCGGAAAAAAGCATCGATAAACCTGCCGGTCATTTTGGCTAACATCTTCTTGATTTGGTCATATTTTTTTACCGCAGGCGATGAAGGAGATTGTGCCTGAGAACTACCTTTAAGGGAATCCAGTGCCTGTCCTGCTGCATTCGCTATTTTGGGTTCAGAATCAGATGGTTTCATGCAAAAATGATTTGCTTTTCTATAAATGCATTTCCCAAAAACGGCCATTGCCGGTAAAACAAGCGTGGCGATCAGGGCGGCTTTGATGGCAAACCCGAGATAAGTTAAAGCCCTCTTATCCCCTTTATGTTGGTTGTCATCTGTGATCTCCACCTGATCACTGCTAACCTTCGTAATATGGACGCTCCGTTGCCCAAAATTAAACAATTGTTCGCAAAAGCGAAGGCGGTGACATCTCTCTTTCTGAATTTCATAGGGGTTTGAAATAGGAGTAAAGAAGTTAATTGCTGTCATATGACTTCACTAATAAAAAACACTCCTACTCGATGCGTTCATAGATACAATAATCTGCCACTTGATCAATAATGGTAGGATTTTCTTTCACATAGGAATCGCTAAAATAACGCCACTTGTCTTTCTCCATGCCAAAAGCAACCCAATGACCCTGACTTTGATTTTGTGCAAAACTAACTAGCCTATATTTTGTAGAAATATCGCCAGCATCAGGTAACATTTTTTTAATATCGATTTCGAGATCATCTTTTTGGAGCTTATAAGAGTCAACTGCACGATCATCTTCTTTGTCATAACCTGCTTTCATCTGTACGACAAGGACTGGAGGGGGCGTACCTTTGATCTCATATCTTGTCTTTCTGGTGTGAACAATTTTTCCACCCCGTTTCCAAGGATCTGATTTTGTGCTTTCATCTTCACTAGTTTCACTAGTCAAGAGTGTTTGAACTGTCGGTTTACTTGAACCTTCCTGTCCGGCAACTTCAAGAGAAGGAAGCGGTAATAGAATAGGATTGGGGTCAAGCTTAGGGTCGCCCATTGAGGCCCCTGTCTCATCTAACGGTGTCGATATTTGTGTAACAATAGGCATCAACCCTAAATTCTTTAAAAGCATTAAGTATAAAGTTCCGGGATCGTGCATATGGCGTTCCTGACCGGGCCTATATTCCCTACGATCTTTTTCTGGACTACCAAGCGATTTAAATAAATTGATTCGTAATTGCGCAGCAATTCTTCCTAGTATTTCCGGGGTAGGAGAGGCTGCCATTGCCTTACGTATCTCTTTAAAGGATTTCATGACAGGGATCTCTATTGATGGTTCTTCAAGAGGTAATTTGGAAATATCACCTGGCACCAACTCATCCAACGCAGCCACAATAACCCTGGAAGATAGCATGGACTGCATACATGAATTTAGCCAGCAGCTATTCCCCTGATTCGCAATTCCCGTTTTTGCAATTTCGGTACTTAAGAGTTCAGAAGAAGGAATTTGAGTGTCCTTAAGCCCGATTTCCTTCTTTAAAGCGCTGAAAAACCCGCTCACAAACCTGTGAGGTTTTTTAGGATTAGATAACAGAACATTAGCGTGGCCGGCTATCGCTTCATTATTCTCTTTCACTACTTCTTCCAACTGTTTCTTGAGTTCTTCTTGTTTTGCAAGTAAAGACTTATCTACTTTGATCGTGGATAATTCCTTCCTGGCAAGCTCAGCTTCTTCCACGCTGAGCTTGCTATTTATTTTCTCCTCACTTTCCTTGAAGGCAGCGATTTCCCCATCAAGCACTTCGCGGATTGTAGAAATTTCCACAAGCGCCTGGTTGATCGCGATTAGGAAATCGATATCAATGGGGCTTTCCTTTGAAGGTTTAGGAATGCCTTTTATTGCTTCTTCTATTGCTCCCATATAGCCTGCAATATAGACGCTTGCGTCCCTAAATTCTTTGTGTTTAAGATTGACGTCGCTCAAAGCTGAAGAGGACGTACTCCCCGGTTCTTCTGTTGTTACAGGGGCAGTTGGACCTGTCGTTACAGTTGTGAATAATGGAGGTTCTTCTCCCGTAGTCCCGGAAGGTTCTGATGAAACCGGCGGCATTGGATCCTTAGGCGCAGCTCCGGTTGGGAGTTGAATGTGTGAATCCTTTCTTACTAAACCAAGCGCCTTCGCTGCTGCATCTGTGACTTTCTTCTCAAAACCTGGCGATTTTGCGGTATAATGATTTGCTTTTCTATAAATATACTTTCCAATTATTGCCACGGTAGGTAAGAGAACTGTTGCGATTAAGGCGGCTTTAATGGCATAACCTGTGAACCTGGCAAGGGATTTTTCCGCGGGACTATTATCGGCAAAATTAGCCTCCCCATTTTCAATTTTCGTCACTCGTACACTTCGCTGACCAAAATCAAATAATTTTTCACAAAACCGAAGATTTTTGTATTTTTCATTAACTCCAGCTTCGGTATTCTTTATTGGGGTAAAAAAATTCACTACCGGGGTAAAAAAATGAACATCAGACATAACAACCTTCACCTTTGTTAAATAAAATTAAAACCATTATATTATTATTCCTTAATTCTAACATTATCATAAAAAAAAATCAAATATTCACGTAATTGATCGCGAGGATGCTTTTTTTGTTTTCTCTGCGCCTCTGCGCCTCCGCGCCTCCGCGTTGAATTGCTTATCAGATTTATAGGTGATTGGATGCATGTCCATGCACGATTCAATAAATATTCGGGCAAGGGCAAGAGGCCAACGCAGAGGCGCGGAGGCGCAGAGGCGCAGAGGAACAAAAAGGAAAAAAATAATAAAAAAGGAATAGCTTATTGCGAAGAATTTTCACGGACAATATTAGAAATAATCTAATGTTTAGATTCATATACCGAAGGGGTTCAAAAATTGGGATTCGGTATATTTTGCCTATTCTGCATACACCCAACAATGTCTTGCCAAAGCAATTCTTCTTTACAAACAAAGTCCCTCATTGTTAAATGAAAGAGTCGGTGATAAGGCAATTTTTTTCTAAAACCATAAGAGGATCAATTGTTTATGACAATCAATCATACAAATCATCAAACAGATCAGGAAAATGGAGAAGATCAGCTCGATCTGGCTGCCGCTGCAGGCGCTGGCAATGAATCGAAGAGACAAGCGCTTGAAATGACTGAACTTGCCAGAGACAATTATCAGCTTCCCTCTTTTGGAAAACAGCTTTTTAACGGGCATTTCGACTCCCAGCACTTAATCCCTTTTCCCTCTCAAAGCGAAGAAGATAAAAAGATTGGCGATAAAATTAGTAATGAATTAATCGGCTATTTAAAAGAGAACCTCGATCCCGAAGAAGTCGATGCCACCCGATCTATTCCGTCCCATGTGATAGAAAAAATGAAACAAATGGGAATTTTTGCATTAAAAATCCCCAAAGAATACAACGGACTTGGACTATCGCAAACAAACTACTGCAGACTCGTGATGAAGGTGGCTTCTTATTGCGGCGCTACCGCTGTCTTAATCTCAGCCCATCAATCGATCGGAGTTCCCCAACCCCTCAAAATGTTTGGGACCGAAGAGCAGAAAAAAAAATTTCTTCCCCGCTTTCGGAAGGGTGCTATTTCCGCCTTTGCCTTAACAGAGCCGGAGATTGGTTCCGATCCTGCACAGATGTCATCGACAGCAACATTATCGGAAGATGGGACGTTTTATATACTGAACGGAAGAAAGCTTTGGTGCACGAATGGCACAGTTGCAGATATTATCGTTGTGATGGCCCAAACGGCACCCAAAATGATTAAGGGAAAGGAAAGCAAGCAAATTTCCGCATTTATCGTCGAGATGAACACTCCCGGAATTGAAGTAGTGCATCGCTGTGAATTTATGGGGCTCGGAGGGATCTATAATGGCCTGATCAATTTTACCAATGTAAAAATTCCGGCCGAAAACCTATTATGGGAGGAAGGAAAGGGCTTACGGCTTGCGCTCGCAACCATCAATGTCGGAAGATTGACGTTACCGGCCGCCTGCACGGGAGCAGCTAAACAGAGCTTATCTATCGCAAGGAGATGGGGAGCCTCGCGCATTCAATGGGGTATGCCTATCGGCCTTCATGAAAGCGGAAGGGAAAAAATTGCTTATATTGCAGCCACAACCCTTGCCATGGAAGCTGTCACTTGGCTGACTTGCGCCTGGGCCGATGAAAAAAAAGTCGATATTCGGATCGAAGCCGCAATGGCAAAACTCTTCTGCAGTGAGTCGATATGGAAGATTGCCGATCTGACTATGCAATTAAGAGGAGGCCGCGGCTACGAAAAGGGAAGATCATTAAAAGCTAGAGGGGAAACCCCCTTTCCCGTCGAAAGGATCATGCGGGACTGCCGGATCAACACGATCCTCGAAGGATCATCGGAGATCATGAGGCTCTTTTTAACCAGAGAAGCCATTGACTCGCACCTAAAACGTTCCGGAATACTATTAAATGCTAAAACTTCCATTTTTCAAAAAACCAAAGGATTGGCCGGCCTGATCAAATTCTACAGTGTATGGTACCCAAAGCAAATTTTTGGTTCGTTTAAAGCAGAATCTTACAGCGAAATGGGAGAGCTGGCCTGTCACTTTCGTTTCATAAAAAAACAAGCACACAAACTGGCAAGGAAACTCTTCTCTCTAATGATCCGGTACCGGCACCGGCTGGAGCGCAAACAAATGCTTCTTGGGCGTTTAATGGATATTGCCACCGACCTTTTTGCGATGGCAGCCGCCTGTTCTTATGCCAAATCCCTCGAAAAATCAGAAGGCAAAACTCCAGTAGAGTTAGCCGGCTTTTTTTGCACAATAGCTACCAGGCGCATTCAAAACAACTTTAATGCCTTAAATGACAATGATGACAAACAGGTCAATGAGATCGCAAAAAAAACGATTGAAAAATCGTACCGCTGGTTAGAAAAAGATATTGTCTGGATGGGTGACGACACATGACGATGCGCAATATAAATTTCACAAAACTGCCTGCGAATTATCTATTTCCCGAAATCAATCAACGGAAGAAACAGTTCCTGCAAACGCACCCCGAAGCGCAACTGATCAGTTTAGGGATTGGAGACACTTCTGAACCGATCCCTTCATGCATAGCGGATACCCTTTCAAATGCGGCAAATAACCTTAAAACAGTAGCCGGATATCACGGTTATGGCCTTGAAGTTGGACAAGAACTCTTGCGAAAACATATTTCCACGCAAATGTACCGCGAAAAGATCTCTTCCGATGATATTTCGATCTCCGATGGGGCAAAATGCGATCTTGGCCGACTTCAAATGCTGTTTGGGCCCAATGTCTCGATCGCCGTTCCCGATCCTGCCTATCCGGTCTATCTGGATGGAAGCCTGTTGCTCGGCGTACAGAACATCACCTCCCTTTCCTGTACCTCTGAAAATCAATTTTGGCCCGACTGGACAAAAGTAAAAAATGTCGATCTCATCTATTGGTGCTCCCCTAACAATCCAACAGGGGTCACTTCTTCTAAAAGTCAGCTTTCATCCATTGTACAATTCGCTCAAGAAACGGGCGCCATTGTCATTTTTGATGCCGCCTATGCAGGATATATTCAGGACAAAAACCTTCCCCGCTCTATCTATGAGATTGAAGGCGCGGAAGAAGTTGCCATTGAAGTCGGCTCGTTTTCTAAACTGGCCGGTTTTTCCGGAGTGCGTCTTGGATGGACTGTGGTTCCAGACAAGCTGAAATATCGCAACGGCCATTCGGTTAAGGCAGACTGGAAACGGCTGATCTCGACCATTTTCAACGGAGCCTCCTATATCTCGCAAGCAGGCGGCCTTTCTGTGCTTTCTTCAGAAGGGATGGAAATGATCAAAAAGACGATACAGTTTTACCTGGAAAATTGCGCCCTTATCAAAAATGCTCTGGTTACCCAAGGGTTTGAAGTGTATGGCGGAGAGCATGCTCCCTATCTCTGGGTAAAATTTCCGGGAAAAAATTCCTGGGAAGCTTTTCAGGATCTTTTAGAAAGGCTCCATCTCGTGACAACTCCCGGCAGCGGATTTGGCCGGTCCGGCGAGGGGTATTTGCGGTTTAGCGCCTTTGGCCACCGGGAGACGATCTTACAGGCAGTCGAAAGGCTAAATAGATTATAAATGCATATTCTATAGCAATTTATCTTCGTTTCCGTAAATTAATATTATTAGTATAATACTATAAAAGATGGATAATAGAATTTTTTTATAAATTGGAGGTTTTATGTCTATGTCACCTCTTTTACCGGGGCAGCCCTCTAATGGTCGTCTGAATTTAACTTTTACGTCACCAAACGATGGGTCTGTTAAGGTTTACAAAAATAGTTTTGTTGGTGCAATGATGTGTCTGTTTGGAAAGGCCATCAAGCTGAGTGTTCAAACAAATGACTCAAATCAGACTTACTATGTGAATAAAAACAGCTTAAGAAACCAAATTGTCCTCCTTTCTGGCAGCGATAATGATATGGTTGCCCGTATAAAAAATACAGATGCGTTCAAAAAACTATTAAGCTTGGGGCGTCAAGATAAAAGCTCCCGTCCTTTCAGAGATCTTTTATCCCCTGTTAACTTTAACCTCCTTAAACAAAATATTACTGGCACGAAGGCAATACCGCCCAAGCAGCCTGTTAATACGCCAGAAGGTAGCATTGAAAAAACTCGAGAAAAAGCTCCAGAAGCCGACACCACATCATCAACAGCATCATCCGCATCACATGCTGAACAAAGTGTCGAAAAAGATCTAAAGGAAGCTGCCGGACTAACAGAAGCAGATAAAGGAAACGACCAGGCACAGGCCAGCACGCCGGCAATACCATCCAAGCAGCCTGATGATACATCAAAAGATAGCACTGAAAAAACTCCAGAAAAAGTTCCAGAAGCTGGCCCCACATCAACAACCTCCACATTACATGCCGAGCAAGATGCCGAAAAAGATCTAAAAGAAGCTGTCGGACTAACAGAAGCAGATAAAGGAAACGACCAGGCACAGTACGAGCTTGCATGTTCTTATCGGGATGGAAATGGCGTGGATAAAGATCTCAAGGAAGCTGCAAAACTATTTAAACTTGCTGCAGACAAAGGAAATGCTGAAGCTCAATATTGCCTTGGGCTTGCTTATGAAAAAGGAAATGGGGTAGCAAAAGATATCAAAGAAGCTCTTGTGTTATTTCGCAAAGCTGCAGAACAAAAAAATTCTTCTGCTCAAAATAAGCTTGGGGTGGTCTATAAGGAAGGAAATGAGGAAGTAGAACAGGATCTGAAGGCGGCTGTTGACTGGTATACATTGGCTGCAAACCAAGGAAATGCAAAAGCACAAGTAAACCTTGGGTGCCTTTATGAAAGTGGAGAAGGAGTTAAAGCAGATCTAAAGGAAGCTTATCACTTGTATTCGTTAGCCGCAGATCAAGGATATGATCAGGGGCAGTATTACCTCGGTTTAATGCATCAAAGTGGAAGTGGTGTAGAAAAAAATCCAAAAGAGGCAGCAAGATTATTCCAACTCGCTGCAGAACAAGGAAATTCAGATGCCCAATATACGCTTGCAGATATGTATTACGATGGCGAAGGGATTGATAAAGATCTTCCAAGGGCTGCTAAATTATTCGAACAAGCTGCAGAAAAAGGAGATGCAGATGCCCAATATAGTCTTGGATATATGTATTCCGAGGGCGAAGTGGTTGCTAAAGACCTTTCAAAGGCTGCTGAATTATTAGGAAAAGCTGCAGAACAAGGAAATGCAGGTGCGCAACATATCCTTGCAGGTATGTATTACATGGGTGAAGGGGTTAAGAAAAATCCCAAAGAAGCAGAAAGACTATTTCAACTTGCTGCAGAACAAGGAAATGCAAATGCACAATATAGTCTTGGACTTATGTATTACAATGGCGAAGGAGTTGATAAAAATCTTCCAACGACCGCTAAATTATTCAAACTCGCTGCAGATCAAGGAAATGCAGATGCCCAAGGTGCTCTTGGGATTATGTATCAAAGGGGAGAAGGGGTTGCTAAAGATCTGAAAGAGGCAGAAAGACTATTCGAACTCGCTGCAAAACAAGATAATGCAGCAGCCCAAGAAAAACTTGAACAGACGCGTGAAAAGGGCGAAGGAGATCAATAAAGACCTTGAAAAGCTCGGCATCCAAAGCCACAAGCTAAATTATGAGCCATAAGCAATTGACAATAGAATTCGTACCCAAGTAAATGTTCACGTGGTAGCATCGTTATATATCAGGCCTTCAGCCTTAAGTTATAGTGAATAGACATGGTGAACATGTACATACCCAAACGCCCTAGTCTTCGGAACACTTATAAATATCAAACTCCAGCAATCTCGCCTCTATCCCCCCGTTAAAAATAATATGGCGCTTTGAAACATGCAAACCGACCTCTTTAGCCAATAAAGGACTCCCTGTTAAAACAAACCCTTTTGTTGGTTTTGGTTCCGTTGCCATTTTACGTTTCATGAAATGGCCAATTTCCCGGTAGAGATGGCAGAGATGGTCTATTCCCTCCAAACGAACCCCATAGGGAGGGTTTGTAATCACAAGTGTCGGCGGGACTTTCGGGTTTAATTCGCTCACATCCGATTGAATGATGTCAATAGAACGGTGAAATCCGCTGCTGCGCAAATTCACCGTGGCTGCATGAACCGCCTGCTTATTGATGTCGGAACCAAAGATGCAATTTTTTGGTAAATCAACCCGCATCGCATCGATCTGATTCTTCACATCCAACCATTTTGCCTCGTCATATTCGGGAAGGGATTGAAACCCCCACTTTGTCCGGAGATAGCCGGGGGCAGTTTTAGAGGCAATTAAGGCAGCTTCTATGAGAAGAGTGCCAGATCCGCAGCAAGGATCGCAAAGAATGTCTGTTCCCCGATAACGGGCAATTGTAAGAAGGGCTGCCGCTAAATTCTCCTGCATGGGAGCTTCCACAGATTCATGGCGATATCCTCTTTTCCCAAGGGAATCCCCGGAAGTATCAAAACTGATGACTCCCCTATTTTCATAAATGTATAGATTGAGCTGAATATCGGGATTTTTAATATTGACGTTTGGGCGCTCTCCCATTTTTTCCTTCAACTGATCGCAGATGGCATCTTTTAACACTTGAGCGGCAAATAGACTGTTACGCAATTTAGGATGCGATACGTTCGAGTCAATGGCAATGGTCTTACCCATAGGAACATAGGATTGCCAGTCAATTTTTAACGCCGCATTGTATAGCGATTTGCTGTCATAGCACTGAAAATGATGCAAGTGCAGTAATACCCTGGTTGCAATGCGCGACTGATAATTAATGCGATAAATGGCATCCATGGAGACATCTTTCAGGTTAACCCCGCGAAATCCAGGACTAGAGCTATACCCCAAACTTTCTAATTCTTCAGCCAATAAAGGTTCTAATCCCTTGGCGCATGTAACAAATAAGTCCATAAAACTCCAATAATAGAGGTCTAATGATGCATAAACAGGATGACATCGCCATCTTTTACAATATAATCTCTTCCCTCTGCCCGCATTTTACCCATTTCGCGTGCTTTGCCCCGCCCTTTGCACAATACCATATCTTCATAAGCGATCACCTCTGCCCGGATAAATCCCCGCTGAATGTCGCTATGGATTTCTCCTGCAGCTTCGGCTGCTGTCGTTTTCGTCGTAATCGTCCAGGCCCTCGTTTCCATCTCACCGGTTGTCAAAAATGTCGCAAGTCCAAGCATTGTAAACGAAGCTTTAACCATGCGCTGCAACCCCGATTCATTCATCCCTAAGCTCTCCAGGAAAGGCGCCCGTTCTTCGGCTGGCAATTGGGCGATTTCCTCCTCGAGTTTAGCACAAATAGGGATCATGAAATTCCCTTCCGATTCTGCAAATGCCCTTACCTTTTGCACATAAACATTATCCATCATAGGCAAATCTTTCTCGGAGACATTTGCGACATAGAGCACTTTTTTCGCCGATATGAACGGATAGAGCTTAATCATCGCAGTTTCTTCTTCTGTTAAAGCTAATGTGCGTATGGGACGGCTCTCATTTAAATGATCCCGTGCTCGCACCATGAATTCATAAGTGGGGACGAGATCTTTTTTCGTTTTCACTTGCTTTTCCAACCGGGAAATGACATTTTCCGTCATTTGCAGATCAGAAAGAATCAGTTCGAGATTGATCACCTCTATATCTCTGATCGGATCAACAGCCCCGGACACATGGACCACATCATCCGACTCGAAACAACGGACAACATGAACAATAGCGTCAGTTTCCCGGATATTTGTCAAAAATTGATTGCCTAAACCTTCCCCCTTAGAGGCACCTGCCACAAGTCCAGCTATGTCGACAAATTTTATTAAGGCATAAATGATCTTGGAACTGTGTGAAATCTCCGAAAGAACCTTCAGCCGCGGATCATCGACTGCTACGGTACCTACATTCGGCTCAATGGTACAAAAGGGGTAATTGGCCGCCTCGACCTGATTTGATGTCAATGCATTAAAGAGTGTAGATTTTCCAACATTTGGAAGTCCAACAATGCCGCATGAAAGATTAGACATATACAAACTCTTGATTTTAATCGGGTTAAATAAAAGTATTTCTTGACACAACAATCTTATTAGGTTTATACTGAGAATAAGGGAAGTGTGAAGAGGGACTCTAAAATCTCTTCCTATTGTATTCTATTTGTTGAAATAAGGGAAGAGTTGTTTTCTCTGGGAGAATATTATGGGCGAAAAAACCGAAAAGGCCTCTCCGAAGAAACTAAAGGATGCCAAAAAGAAGGGGCAGATCGCTAAGTCTCAGGACTTACCCTCGGCTTTTACTTTCATTGCTTCGATTTGGATCGTCATGCAGATGAGTCACTTTTTGTATCAAAGAATGGGGTCTTTTACTGTATCGACATTTAATCAGATATCGCAAGGCGATATGCTCCAGGCTATTTCCAATTTAATGATGCAGGCGAATGAGGTTATTTTTTACTGCAGCATGCCCATTCTATTGCTCGTCTCAATTATGGGAACGGCGATCACTTTTTTGACAGTGGGTCCTGTTTTTGCTCCTGAAGTCTTTAAATTAGACATTAAAAAATTTAATCCGGTCGATAATCTCAAAGCTAAATTCAAGATGAAAACTCTTGTTGAGCTGCTTAAATCCCTGATAAAGATTTTTATTGCGTCCTGGCTCATTTATGATGTGATGTATTCAAGCTTGCCTGTACTGATCAGGTCCATTTCTATGCCCATTGCCTCCTCGCTATTAATTTTCCATGCATTTCTCATCGAAGTCGTGATCAAGGTCGGCTTGTTCTTTATCATCGTCGCCATAGCCGATTTTGCCTATCAGAAGAAAACGTTTGCCAAAGAAATGATGATGGAAAAATTTGAATTAAAACAAGAATATAAGAACTCTGAAGGCGATCCCCATATTAAAGGAAAACGTCGTCAAATTGCACAAGAAATTGCCTATCAGGATGGCCCAAGCGATGGAGTCAGGCAAGCCCAGGCCCTGGTCACAAACCCGACACACCTGGCCATTGGCATCGCATATAAACGCAACGTCGATGCCGCCCCTTACATCGTTGCCATGGGCGAAGATGTTTTGGCTGAGCGAATGATTAAAATTGCGAATGACAATAATATTCCTGTCATACGTAATATTAAACTTGCCCATCAGCTATGGGACAATGGCGATATATACGAATATGTCCCCGAAGATACATATGAAGTAATTGCTGAAATACTCAGATGGATTGCGGCTCTTAACACAGAAGATGCTTATACTTACACTGAGAAGGAATAAATAAGGACAAAAGGACACAAGATTAAGATCACGATCAAGATCGAGATTAAGAACATTCCTAATCTCGATCTTGATCGTGATCTTAATCTTGCTTGCCGTAAAGCGTTTGAACTTGACTTTTGCAATTGCTTCTTATGGTTCTTTTGTCCCCAAAAGCGAAAGCGCCTCGCGGATCACAGTCTTATCATTATTGTAAGTCAGCACCTGATCGGCTCTGGAAAGAAGCACCCACTGGGCCGCGCACACTTCGTTGATCTGCAAGATGACATCACCTGTCACCTCCGCGATAAAAAATGAGACAGTCTTAGACACGTGCTTGCCGCGATGGTGGAAAAAATACTGTTCGTTGAAACTTTTATCAGAAATGAAGTGCACGACTTCCAACCCTGTTTCTTCGCGCAATTCGCGAATGGCAGTTTCTTCCGCTGTTTCGTCTTTTTCTGGTCTTCCTTTAGGAAATCCCCAATAACCAGCAGCCCTATGTTGAATTAATAACACATGCCACGCCCCTTGTTTTTTTTGCAAAGGGACAATTCCGTATGAATGTTCTATAATCATCTAACCTTTATATGGTGCTAACACAATCGTTGCATTATGACCGCCAAAACCAAATGAATTAGAAATGGCAACGACAATTTCCAGAAATTCAGCCTTTGTCGGTACATGGAAAGAAAGCTCAGGTTCGGGATCATCTAAATTAATGGTAGGGTGCACCATTTTATCTACAATTGATTTTACTGTGACGACAGCTTCCAATCCCCCGGCAGCGCCAAGACTATGTCCAATCATCGATTTTGTCGCATTCATCACAATCTTTTGCGGATCCTGAAATATTTTCTTTAAGGCCCGGACTTCGGCCATATCCCCAAGAGGGGTCGATGTCGCATGCGCGTTAATATAATTGACTTCGTCCGGGGACACTCCTGCATTCGCCAATGCATTGCGAACACATAAAGCAACCCCTTCCCCATCGTCTCTGGGATCGGTCATATGATATCCATCGCAGGAAACACCACCGCCTAAATATCTGGCAAGTATGGGAGCCCCACGGGAAAGGGCGTGCTCGAGCTCTTCGAGAACAAGGACCCCGGCCCCCTCGCCCATCAAAAATCCATCTCTGCCGCGGTCCCATGGCCTTGAAGCTTTTTCCGGGGAATTGTTTCGCTGCGACAGGGCCTTGCATGCGCAAAAGCCGGCAACACCCATGGGAATAATAGGTGCTTCCACTCCCCCGCAGATCATCAGGTCCGCCGCCCCTTGATAAATGTGATCTGCTGCGGCAATGATCGAATTATTCGCTGTTGCACAAGCGGTAGAAATAGAGTAATTTGGCCCCATAAACCCTAAGTCTATTCCTAAAAGTGCGCCCCCCATATTGCTAAGGATAAAGGGCACAAAAAAAGGGGTGACCCGTCTTATCCCTTTTTCCAAAAGGGTTTGAACACCATTAGCGAATGTCTCCATTCCACCCATCCCGGATCCAATGATGATCCCGCATCTTTGCTTATTTAATTTTTCCAAGGCCTGGGGGTCAATTTTGGCATACTCGAGCGCTTTTTTTCCGGCAACCATGGTATAAGCGATGTATGGGTCTACGCGCCTTGCCTGCCTTTTGTCGATGTAATCACCCGGATCAAAATTCGTAATTTTTGCAGCAATGCGCGTTGGAAATTCCTCACATGGGAACGCATCGATAGCCGCAGCCCCGCTTTTACCGGCTAATAAACTCGAATAAAATGGTTCAATATCATTGCCGAAGCAAGAAACTACACCGATCCCCGTAACTACGATTTGTCTTTTTTTCATGAAGATATCCTTATTAAACACTACGGCACGCTTATCTCGAGATCAACAATTTTTCCTTTACTCCACAACTCTTCCAAATGATATTTTTCTCGCATTTCAGGAATGAACAAATGAACGATCACATCGCCGCAATCAATGATAACCCACTCAGCGTCCTTTTCCCCATCAATGCGATAGATATGTAGTGATGTTTGCGGAATAGATGACTTAATAATGCCTGCCAATGACTTGACATGCCGATCAACAGTCCCTTCGGCAATCACTAAATAATCTGTCATGGTGGAGAGTCCCCGAACGTCCAGGGAGAGGATATTAAATCCCTTTTTATCAAAAATAGCCTGCGCTATCACATTTAGATTTTTTCGGTCTTGCAAAGTCACAATAATTCCTCGTTATTAGACCTTGAAAGAGGTCTGTTTTTTAACAGTATAGCCGATGTTCTATAATGTAGTCCAGTACTTTTCGGGGAAGTAAGTGCCCGCAATACAAATAGTTAGCAATGCGGCTTCGAATTTCTGTACTTGAAATTTCCATAACGCGGACTTCAGTCTTTCCCAATTTTAAGGCTTGAACCACTGGCTCACTGCCTAAAAACTCATTGTCTGAAAAATATCCGGCTCGCCCGCCAATGAATATTTGCGCATATTTAATGATCTCTTCCGGCATCAGCCATTGATAAAATGTTCGAGCTACATCCTCGCCAATGATCAATGAAAAACGATCGGCTCTCCCCTCGTTTTTCTGGATTTCTGATAATTGTTTTAAGGTATCCACCGTGAAAGATGGACCTCTTTTAAAGATTTCGATGTTGACAAGTTTTAATGCCGGCACGTCCTCTATCGCAAGACGAATCATTTCCAGCCTATCCTCAGCACTGGCCCGGCACCCTTGCGGTTTAAGCGGATTAAACGCTGTCGGGCATAGCCAGACTTCATCTAAATTGCGCAGCTCCAAAATACTCAATGCTAAATTTAAGTGACCTAAATGAATCGGATCAAAAGATCCGCCAAACAATCCGATGTGTTTTTGCTTCATATAATGGGCCATTTTTGTTTCATGCAAAAAGCCCTTAGTTTGCGATCCGGATTGACTCCAACAGCCCTTTTGGCCGATAATAGAAACGGAAGATCATAATAACTGTCGGAATAAGCGGTAATGTTTAGGGAAGATTTACATGCAGTTTTATCTAGTTCTTTAACATACAAAGCTTTATCTTCCCCTAACATCAGTTTGGCTATATGTGAATAGCACTTTTTATCGTCTATGCCATATTCAGTAGATTTCCACTGAGATATCCCTAATCGTTTAGCAATCGGTTCTACAAGAAACTGCGGAGAACTGGAAAGCAGGACAGTTAAATGACCTGTCTTTGTGGCTAAATTTAATTGTTCTATAGCAGGATCATACAATAGCTGATCCAAAGTTTCATTCACAAATTCACAGGCCAAAGTTTGAATCTTCGCAACAAGAACACCTCTAAAAAGATAATGAAAAGCGCATTCATGCAGTCGCTTTAATGAAAAAATTCCGCTAAGGTGAAGAAAACTACATGCGTAAATGAACATGAGCGCTCTGGAAGAAAATATCTTTCGCCTGCAAAGATAGCGGCCAAATTGAAAACTGCTATTGCTATTTAACAAAGTATGATCTAAATCAAAAGCACTAATTTCCATATTTGTGGGTAAGGATCAACTTTCCAGCTCAGCAATTTTTTCTTCTATCTCTTTAATGCTTTGATTGATCTTTTTTAATCGTTCCGTTTCTTCGGCCAGATGCATGTTGAAATTCATCGCCTGCTCAAAATCTAACCCGGAAAGGCTGCTTGATTTCTTATATTGATCAATTTGTTCTTTAATACTCTGCTTGCGCTCTTTTCGTTGACTTAAGACACTTTTAAGGTTTTCCAGGGAATTGCGGTCATCATCTGATAAAGAGAGTAATGATTGCTCTTTTTTTTCTGCGATGCGGTCTTTCAAGATTTTTAGTTGACGATCGATTTCAACCTTCTCAATTTTATTCATCGATAAAGCTTGTGAAGCCCTGCTTATTTCATCACGACCAGCCGCTAACGTATCAAGTTCTGTGCTTTCGCTCTTTCTGATCAATGAATCAAGAGACGATTTTAATTCTAAAATTTTCTGCCTTTGCTGATTTTCTTTTTCTTCCTGCTTTTCCAAACGAGCTTTTTCTTCTACTTGCATTTGATCCAAAAGCACTTGGCGGACAGCAACAAATGCTTCACGCAATTCATGGCGTTCGGAAGGGTCTAACTCCAAACGACAAAATTCAATACCCATTGCATCAACCATCGCACTCGCTTCACTAAACGAGAATGCAGAAGATTGATATCCTTCTTTAAATGCCTGCAGTTTTGCAAATGCCTGGTCAAAGTTTTGCTTTAATACGGCACGCTGTTCTGTGCGTTCCTTTTTTCGCAGCTTTTCTTCGTTTTTAAGAATGTCCCAGCATTCGCTTAAATGCATTCTCGTATGCGTAAAGGCCTGTGTATTCAATGTCAGCAATTTGGCAACATTTTGCAAAGACTTAATTTTCTCCCGTAACAAAGAGAGGTATTGCGTTCTTTTTTTATTTTTAAATTCATTTGCAATAAAAGCGTCGATATCGGCCATAAATTGATCGCTGATCTTCGTTATCAGATCTTTACGTAAGGGAAATACGCTGTCCCCTGCAGCAGAAAGCCTCTGAAAAAATTTATTTTTTTGCCTTACGCGCATTTCCGTACGGATCAATTCTTTTCTCAACGCATTAATCCGGGATGCCTGGGTATTTAAACCATTTAATTTCTGTTGCCAATCCAGATATTCCGGAAAATGTTCCGATAAAATGTCGCTAAGAGATCCAAAATCAATTGGGGGCAGCTTTTGAGTAGAATTATCGGCAATATGTTGCTCTAAATCCTTTATGGCAATCTCAATTTGCTCAACGGCAAAAGTACTTTGTTCATCGAGAAGATCTTTTAAGCGCCTGGCCTCTTTGGATAAATCATTATACTTTGCCCACAATACGGCACGCAATGGGGGAGAAATATTTTCTTTAAATAGCTCCAGACAAATGGTTCTCGCTTCCCAAAAGCTTTTGAAATGAGGGGTTCCGGTTTGAGCAATCGATTTTTCCATAAAATCAATCCCAAACTCCAGTTTTTTATCCACATCGTCAAGCAAAGCCAGTTCTTGTAAAAACTTTTCAAAATGTTTTTTTGGACTGTCGGGCCCTGGACTATTTTCTTCTGCCATGGGGTTCTCATCTTTCAGATCTGTTTGAGGGTTATTTAAAGCCTCATCAGCCTCTTTGTCAAGATCTTTATCATCTGTCTGAATATTTATCTCTATATTTATCTCTTCCAGATCTTGATCGGCTGTTTCTTTTGTTTCTTTATAATCTACTGATTCGGTATTCATATTTTTTAAATTAAAGGTGTTTGGTTTTTATCCTGAAGTCCCTGACCCAGATTATACGGAAACAATAGCTTTTAAGTAAAGAAAGAGCCAACGAAACGAAAAAAAAGAGATAAAATCTTGCTTACTAAAATGTTAAGAAAGGGACTCATAATCCTGGCGAACAATATCCAGGGCAATCTCCTGATCGTGCTCTAAATTCAACCATCGAAATAATGGTTCTTTGCGAAACCAGGTATACTGCCTTTTTGCAAACCTGCGCGAAGCTTGTTTAAAATTGTTCACAAAAAGATCATAGTCTGATTTGTTTTGCCCTGAATCTAAATATTCCAAAGCTTGCCGATAGCCAATCGATTGCGAAGCGGACAAATTCTCCCTAAGCCCTAATTGATCGAGCTTCACCACCTCTTCCAAAAATCCTTGTCTTAACATTTCATCGCAACGATCGTCGATACGTTTATAGAGGTTATCCCGGGACCGGTGCAAAAACCAGCAGCGAAAGTCATACGTTTGGGGTCGATTGCGATTTTTCCATGATAATTTGCTCACAGGCTTCCCCGTCAATGTACAAATCTCCAGGCCTCTGATGATTTTTTGTTTATCCTGTCTCGTAATTGTCATTGCATATTCCGGATCTATTGCCTCTAACTTTAAAAATAAAGCATCCAGCCCCAATCGCTCGCTCTCTTCCTCTAAGGATTGCCTAAGTTCAGGGAGCGAAGGCGGACCACTTGGAGGGCCATAAATTAAAGAATGAAGATAAAAACCAGAACCGCCAACAACAATTGGAGTGTTATCGCGTTTGAGGATCGTTTGGCACGCTTGCCTTGCCTCAAAATAAAAATCTACGACATTATAACTTTCATAAAGATTGCGCGTATTGATAAGATGATGGGTTACCCTTTTCATGTCGCTTTCTGAAGGCTTCGCCGTTCCAATATCCATCTCCCTATATACCTGCATCGAATCGGCTGAAATAATTTCCCCATAACAAAGGTCGGCTAAAGCCATTCCAAAAGCACTTTTACCACACGCTGTAGGACCGGCAATTACAATGACCCGTTTTTTTTGTTTATGAAAATCGCCAATCATTTCCTTTTCAATTTGGGCTGAAAAGCCTTGGAAAATGCGTTCAATTTCTTCTTGTTCCTGCTTGGATGTTGCAATGCAATTTCCCACTTGCTGCCGTCCTTGGGGTCGATATTTTATTTAAAACGCTGTTGTACATTCAGCTTCTTGAGGTTGGTCCACAGCAACCTTTTTGTCGACAAATTGTACTCTTTCTGCAGCTACACGCAATTTAGACCGTTTTTCCCCGTCTTTAGCATACCATAAATCCAATTGCAAACGCCCCTCTACAACAACCGAAGAAGAACAGCCCAGCAAATCGGCGCAAATTTCAGCCTGTTTTCCCCAGACAACGACATCGACAAAGCAAACCTCCTGATGCTTTTCACCGGCCTGATTGACAAAATCCCTGTTCAAAGCAATTAAAAGATCAGTGACAGACATGCCATTAGGCGTTTTGCGCAATTCAGGCTTGCGGGTTAAGCGACCTGCAATTAATACTTTATTTAATGAAACCATTTTCAATCCCTCCTTGATAGATGCCGTAATCTATATCAAAGAGTTTTTTTATCACCAACAACTTTCTTCTTAATTTTCAAAAACGACTCTCTTTTTTCATTTGACCATATGGGGAATTTTAGCCACATTTCCTTTGTAAACATAAGGGGGCAACAGATAAAAATCTGCTCCAAGCTGAGTTAAAAGCCTATTGTTGAGGTGATCCAGCAGTTCGGGATATCTTCCAAGCCACTTGCGGGCTTGAGTCATTTTATTCAGCAACTCCTGGTGATAGACAGCCGGGTCGCATACAGTTTCATTATAGATCAATTGACCGACATCAATGTGGATCGGATTGCCATTCAATACCCCTGTATTTTGCATCAATGCGTGATCGTTGTCTGCATATCCATTGTGATATTCGGAAAGGACCATGATAAGCAGCCTGTCAATAAGCAATTTAGCCTGCTCTACTTGTCCGTCAAGCATCAGGTCGTCGATCGTATCTGCGAACATATTTGCCCGCTGTTGGACCACAAACTCCAAACGATCGAGGTCTAATTGATGCTTTAATCCTAACTTATCATAAACTGTTAATAAATGATGCAAATGGTCAGTTTTATTTAAATGAACATAGACTATTCCTGTTTCATTTTTTAAATCATCGAATGCTACTTTGCAACTAAGAAATAAATTGTTTAGTTTCTTCTCTTTTTCTTTGATTTTATCATTTTGATATTCTTTGACAGAAGGGATGAAAGTGAAAAAATTGATCCAATTTTGCGGTCTCACCCGCTGAAATTTAAAAAATTTAACCACATATTTCCCATCCTGGCTCAAAAAAACATAGGACTGGCACCCTTTTCCTAAGTAGTAATAGGGCTGACCAATTGATTCCTGAAATTTTAGGGTTTCTTCTTCTGTTGGCTCCCGCGTATCCCATTGAATATGATGCTTTAAGTCTGAATGAATATTACCAAGTGTAAACCCGGCTGTTGTATAAAAATAGAGTCTGCCAAGACCATAAGAAATCAAGACCACCAAAATGAAGCAAATAATGGAAATGATATATTTTGAGAGTGGGCTATTTTTCCGTTGCTTGTGATTCATGGGTCTTTGAGTCTCTTGCCAGTTTTTTCTTAGATGGTTTGGTTAAATGCAGGATTTTTGCCCAATTTATACCATGAACAACCTGTATAGTCAATCTTTTTTTAGAGGCAATAGCAAGCGTATGTGAAATTACGTGCTCGCCCGATCGTGTCCCTCTAAATACCATTTGGGAAGTAATGATGCAAATATTTAACGATAGAGGCGCAAAGTCGCAAAGAAGCAGAGTGATTTACTGGAAACGCAGAGACAAAAAAAAGAACTGGATTCAGCCGTAAGAGAGATTAATGCATGGAAAGAATGGCAGACGGCACACAACAAGGTTCAGGATGCATTTAAGGAATTTCTAAAACCCGCACGGTAGTAATCATTCAAACAAATCATTCATAAAATCATTCATAAACATTGAAAACAAAAAAAAACTGTGATAGAATGGATGGCTCACAGGAGTATTACCATGAAATTATCTGAGTGTTATATTTATCCAAAAAAACCTTTAGTCAATAAAGTGGTCGACACCATATTGGCCCCTTTGCATTTTGCTCTCAATGGGCGTAAAATTACCTTCAATCCTGGCGGGGATGTGATAGAACAAAAATCTCATAATACTATGGCGAGATTTCTTGCCGGGTTTGCTGCGCTTGTGTTGTTCCCTCTCACTATTCCGGCAGCTCTAACAAAAAAATATTCCTTCGCTGCAAAAGAGATTAAACCCGCTGCAAAAGAGATTAAAACGCCATCATCAGGAGCTTTTGTCTCTGCAAACCCTGTAAGCATTCCGTTTAATTCTTTGGTTAATCAGAATCCTCCTCTCGTAAAATCAGCAAAACCTTCTTTTACGGCTGACTCCTCAGATAATCCACAAACTTCAGACTCACTAAATCCACCATCGCCATCTCCCGTTGTGGCTAAAACACCAACTAACGTTAGTCCCCTTGCCGGGGAGCCACGCACCGAGGAGCTGCCGCTTAAACCCAAAGCATCAAACTTGTCCCATTTAGCTTCAATCATCGATCAACTAAAAAAAGGGTCTGAGAGTCAACAGAAAAAAGCAGCTCTTTTGGAAAAGGGACAAGAAACATGGGTAGAAAGGCAACTTGCAAATCAAATGAAAGCGGTACGGCTGCCAGAAAATATCTCCTTTACACTTATGGAGAAAAAAATCCCAGCTTATATGAACGATCATTGTTCGGCCACCATCTATACAACTAATCCCATCACTTGCACAGATACATTTTATGATTATGATGACCAGGCTTGGCGGAATAGAGGCGAAGATTTTTGGGAGCATGCGAAGGATGAGCATTTCTGGGTCGACTTTGCGAACGCTACATTTGGAGGCGGCTGTTTCACCGATGGATTTGTTCAGGAAGAAATCATGGTCATGGAATTTCCTCAAATGGCAAATTATATTGCCTCCCGTCAAAGCGACACAAGAGGAGGCTGGAGTTCGGTTCCCATACGCAAAGGTAATGAAAAAGATAGAAACAGAGCCTTGCGTGGCAGCCCGCATCCCCTATTAATGAAAGGGCTTTATCGCGTACAAAATGTCCCAAACTCGGCCTATGGAAGAAAAATCGAGCAAACACCTATAGAAGCTCTTATCAAAAATACGTCCACTCTTCCCCCATCAAATCCTGTCAATGTTCTTGCCATTGCCGCACCCAAATTATTTTCAGACAAACCTGCCGAACAATTTGCTTCGGCTGCATTAATGGATATGTTTAACACCCTGATGGCAGGGTTTACTCTGGCTAAAATAAATCAGCGTCCCGATAGCTCAGGATGTGTCATCCATTCCGGAAAAATTGGATGCGGCGCCTTTAACAACAGCCCCAAGGCTGTTTATCTGCTCCATCGCCTCGCTGCTATCCAATTAAAAATTAAAATTGTTATGCATGATTTTGCAAAATCCGACGAAGAGATGCTGGACAAAGAATGGTCCAATATTGTTGGCAAGTTATCTGCAAAATCTTTGAAAGATTGTGTTGAGGCAATTTCCAATTATTTAAACGGCCTGGATTAAAGAGGCAGTTGCACGAGGTCCATTGCATACACTAACAACTTCAAAAGTTGGTTATATATCTGCATGCCCCTTTTCTTAAGTGATTATACCGAAGGTGGTTCAAAAGTTGGGATTTTGACAAGGAGGCTGCTCAAAATTTTTCGTCTGGAACGAGTGACCATTGCCAATGGCCAAGGCACGAGTGAAGACAAAAATTTTGATGCAAAGCCGACGCCGTCAAAAACCAATTTTTGAATCACGTTCGGTATAAAAATACTTCTTGACATTGATGAAAAAAAAGAATATCACAAAAGAAAAAGCTAGAGTAAATTTCCATTATAAGGAGACTGTTATGATGACAAAAAAAGCTGCAGATAATTTAAAATCAAACTCCACAAAACCACGCGGCTCTTCCTCTTCGCAATTGACTGAACCGTCTCAGCCGACAGAAGCTGGTTTTTTTAAACCAAAGACTGTCCTCCATGCTGAAAGCGCGAGCCAAACCCAAAGCAAAAGAACTCCAAAAACATCCATTACTGTCAAATATAATGTGGGTTTTGGAAATGCGCTTTATCTGCGAGGGGAAGGAGCTCATTTAAGCTGGAATAAAGGACTGCCGTTAAAAAATGTCCGCGAAGATGAATGGACATGGGAAACCGAAAGTTCCTTTACCGACCTGAAATTTAAAGTGTTAATTAATGACAGTGTTTATGAAACAGGCGATAATCATGCTTTACGGTGCGGAGAAAAAGTGATCTACGCTCCGAAATTTCATTAAAAGACAATCCAGACACTGAGGGCAAAGGCACACCAATTAAGTACGATTGCCCTGCCCCTACCATAATTTTACCCGCTAAGCAATTCAAAGCAGAGGCGCTAAGACGCTGAGGAAAACTGCATGGGCCCTTTTCCCATGTCTTTTTTAGAAAAGTTGCCCATGAGAGCCAATTCTAGAAAGATAGACAATTTCATCGTCAGTCCAATAAATAAGCAAAGTATCGGGTTTTAAATGACACTCCCTACAACCAATATAATTACCGCTTAAAGAATGATCTAGATACTTCTCAGGAAGTTTTTCTTTTTTAACGAGAAGTTTCAACACCACATCGAACGCTTCTTTTACTTCTTTGTTATGTTGATATTTCTTTAAATCTTTTTTGAAGCGATGGGACGGCTCTGGTTTAAGCATGAGGACTCATTCCCATTTTTTCCCAAAAGTCATCAATAGACTCGCACTTTATGCCGCGACCCTCCCTAAGCTCTTGAATAGATTCCATCGTTTCTTTATTAGGCTTGCGCTCTCGAGGGAAATCAGATGGGAAATCAGACCGCACATAAGACAAAATGAATTCACTCAAACCTAAGTGAGCCTTAGCAGCCAACATCTTAATATAAGTCCTTTCGTCAAGGGTACATTCAATGGTAATCTTCACCTTTTCATGTTGGGCTTGAGAATGAGCAGCCATAAAAACCTCCTTATTAGTCATATCCCTAATTTACCATATCCACATAATTTAGTAAAGAACGACTAACCAGTAATCTGGTGAGAGGTGCATAACGCAGTGTCCCATTTGTCCCTATCTAATCCCAATCGTCATCACTTTCATTATCTGCTGAATTATCAACCGATGCAATATTGGGCCTGTTTTTATTAAGTTGGGCTCTTAAAGCATCTACTGGAGTTTGGGGCACTTGTACTGGAGTTTTTGGTGCACCAGTTGTCCCTTGAATCTTATTATCCTTTTTAGCTTTCATTTTGGCTATACTCAAAATTAATTCCTGGAGAAGGTCGTTCCCTACCTTTGGTTTTGGAAGTTTATCCGCTTCTCTTTGCTCCACACGCCCTTGCGCCTTAAAACCTTTTGCTAATTTAGCAAGAGAAGGAGGGGGCGAGAAGACTGGGGCTGGAGGGGGCAGACCGGGAGGAGGTGTTGGGATTACTTGAGGGATCAGGTCGGATGGGCCCGGAGAAACAGGGTTATTTTGCAATCGGGGTTCCGGTTTAGCAGCCGGTTTCATTGTTGTCTGCTTGAGATGATCCCTAACTTTAACGATTGCTTTTGGATCAGATTCACAAAGACTGCCAAAGGACTCGGTCAGACTGATCAAAGCCTCCATAAGACGATCGACATCGTCATTATCTGTCGAAAGAGTTTGTAATGCATTACCAACAATTTTTAAGTTGTGCGCATTTTTATGAATGCGTTTATAAGCCCCTATTGCTTGCGCACGCCATGCAAGTTTCCTTCGCACAGTGCAAAGATATTGGCGGTCGATTTCCTTAATTTTCTTTTTTCCAAAAACTTTTGAAAAGAAGCGGATAATGATATTCTTTTTCTTCAGGCGTTTGTTTTGTTCATCGACAGCTTTGTTATGTTCGTGGATCTTCGCATTGATAACGATCGCTTTTTTCTTAAAATCTTTAAGGGTTGCGACGTTCTTGGCAAGGGTCTGGAGCTCCTCAATTTTTTTAGCACGGGACGCGAGTGCCTCATTAGAAATGGCGCCATCTTTCGGCAATTTTTCTACTTTGATATTCACCCAACTCTTCTCTAATTCGGCAAGCTTTTTGCTGACTTGTGGTAAAACCTGATTGATTTTTTTTGACAGTTGCTCCAGCGATGCGGCTTTTTTTCTGTTATTGACGATGGAACAGTTGCCCTGTTTTGAAAGAACAATAAAGCGTTTTGCTGACTTCCCAAAATTATCTAACTTTTCATGATTACTGTAGTCTGAACAACCGTCTGTTTTTTCTTGATCTTCCCTGTACAGGAGGGGCAGCCCTGCTAAGCTATTGACCAATCTATTGGTATATGATGAAACAAACATAATTTTTTACCCCGTCAAATTTAAAAAAAGAAATATTATAACACAGAAATAAAATGGTTATAATGCACCTTCTTCAATTTATTTACTAGGGGAAAAAGCAAAGGGATATTAAGGGAGTGAAAACAAAAGTGTTAGTGATGGGCAGAGTGCAGGAAATTAGAACGAATTTTTGAATTTTTCTCAACCAAGAGAGCTCTAAGCCAATCCTGATCTCGATCTTGATCATGATCTTAATCCAACTCTTCACACATTTGGCTCTCTAGTTGGCTCTTATCAATAAAATTGAAGAAAAGCAAGATTAAGATCATGATCAAGATCGAGATTAAGATCGAGATTTGCTTAGAGTTTGGGAGTGAATACCGAAATGCATTTTCTAAATTTTTCAATGCATTTCGGTATAAGTGAAATTATGGGTCTTATACCCAATCTTCATCATTATGGGTAGGGTTCTTATCTTTTTCGTTCTTAGTATGTGCCCGGATCGCTGTTAATCTGGCTTTGATAGCTTTCTGAATTTCATCCTCTTGTTCCGGCTTTGAATTCTTTGGAACGTCGACAAGAGGTGTTTTACGCCCTTCTTGCATTTTCTGCTGCTTCAATTGCATTTCTTCCAGAAATGAGAGAGCTTTTGGTTTTTCGACTTTCAGTGTTGCCGCTCCCTCTTTTTTCCCTTGCGCTTTAAAACCATTTGCAAAGATTAGAAGAGGCGGAGGTGGTGGTGGCGGCGGGCCCGGAGGTCCTTCAAGGGGGGGAGGTGGTGGCGGGCCTGGAGGTCCTTCAAGCGAAAGGGAAACAGGAGAAGTATCAGCTGCAGCAGCAGGAGGCGGATTAGAGGGTTTGGGTTGATTTTTTGTTATCTCCTGGAACTGCTGCTTAATTTTATCTCTTACTTTTGGATCAGATTTACATAAGTTGCTATATGAATATGCCAGAAGATCCACGGCCCCAAGCAAATCATCACAATTATTACTTGTTGCAAGAGTTGATAATGCCCTTCCGGCAATTTGTAAATCCGCAGCATTTTCGACAGCACGCGTATAGCCCCCCATTATTTTAAGACTTACTCTCGTCGTTGTAGGAAGGCGGCCGCGACCAAGATATTGACGGTCAATTTCCTTAATTTTCTTTTTGCCTAAAAGGGATGAGAAAAGGCGAATAATTACATATTTATTTTTCAGCTTTTCATTTTTTTCATCCACTGCTTTGTTATGTGCATGGATTTTAGCGTTGAGGACCGTGGCCACCCTTATAAATTGTTTAAGGGTCCCATATTCCTTAAGAATTCTGGCCGAGTCAGCATCTGTCATAGGAGCCTTATTACGTGCATTCACCCATTTTTTCTCTACTTTATTATATTCCCAATTTTCTTCCAGTTTCTTATGGACTTCCGGTAAAATCTGATTGATTTTTTTCGATATCTGCTCTAAGGAGGTGGCTTTTTTTCTGTTGCTGACAATAGTACATTTGCCCTGTTTTGAAAGTGCAATAAAACGCTTTGCTACTTTTCCAAAGTTGGTCACAGATGTGTCTGGATTATCTCTGTATTTGAGGTCAATTCCAGCCAAACTGGATACCAAATTATTTGTATACTTCGAAACAAACATACATTCTCCTTGCTTATTATTAATAAATAATTAATTCAATACCGCTATTATATCACACTTTCAAATTATTTGCTTCAAAAAAGATAATGTAAAAGAAAATTTAGGAAATTTAATAGACTGCTTGCGAACAATTGCATCCTTCGATTAAACTGCCTTTGTCAAAAGACCTCTTTCAAACCAATTCACCCTAGAGGGACAGATGAATCATTCCAGACTATCGCATTACCTTGCAAAAACACCCTCCCAGCATCAACAGTCAAGCGCCATTGCCTATCTGGCTGCACTTGACCATATAGAAAGCGTAGCGCCAAATATTGCGGCAAGCATCATTCAAGAACTTGTCGACCAGCGCTCCCGTTTAAAACTGATTGCATCGGAAAATTATTCCTCGCTGGCTGTTCAGCTTGCCATGGGAAACCTTCTTACCGATAAATATGCAGAAGGATACCCTCATCATAGGTTTTATGGAGGATGCAGCAACGTCGATACAATTGAAGACTACGCAATACATGAATTAAAAAAGCTGTTCTCCTGCGAACATGCTTATGTCCAGCCCCATTCCGGGGCCGATGCCAATCTCGTTGCTTTTTGGTCAATACTGGTCCACGATGTGCAAAACAAAGAAGTGGAGAGATTGGGGAAAAAGAATCTCGATGAACTTTCTTCTGAAGAATACGAACGGATCCGGCAGTTAATGGTAAACCAAAAAATTTTAGGAATGTCATTAAATTCGGGTGGACACCTGACGCACGGGTATAAGCACAATGTCTCATCAAAAATGATGCAGGCTTTCCAATACGATGTCGATCCTGCAACAGAACTGATCGACTATCAGGCTTTGCGGCTCATGGCCGAACAGGTCCGTCCCAAAATTTTACTGGCAGGATATTCTGCCCATCCAAGAAAAATCAACTTCGCAACGATGCGGGAGATTGCCGACTCTGTGGGAGCTCTCCTCATGGTCGATATGGCCCATTTTGCAGGACTTGTTGCCGGCAAAGTCTTTACAGGCGAATTCAACCCTGTCCCCTTTGCCCATTTTATCACCTCCACAACACATAAAACATTACGTGGCCCGCGCGGAGGATTCTTATTATGCAAATCGGAATATGCAGATACCGTTAATAAGGGGTGTCCATTAATTTTAGGCGGCCCTCTGCCGAATGTACTGGCCGCAAAAGCGATTGCCTTCAAAGAAGCAAACACCGAAAGTTTTTGCCACTATGCAGAGCAAGTGGTAAAAAATGCGCAAGTGCTGGCAGAAACTTTACGATCCATGGGAGTGCGTTTAGTTACCGGTGGAACAGAAAATCACATGGTCATCCTTGACCTTAAACGGTTTGGAATTACCGGCAGGCATGCAGAAACAGCATTGACAAAAGCATTGCTGACTGTCAATCGCAATGCAATTCCTTTTGATACGCAAGGCCCCTGGTATACTTCAGGTATCCGAATTGGCACTCCTGCCTTAACCACTTTGGGAATGGGAAAAATTGAGATGGAGGAGGTTGCATCCATTATCTTTGATGTATTGAGCCATACAACACCCGCCCCATCCGAAAAAGGGAATCTGCCAAGTAAAGCCATGTGTCATGTCGACCAGCAAGTTCTCGACCGCTCTCATGCACGCGTTAAGTCTTTGCTTATGCAGTTTCCTCTCTACCCCGAAATTGAGTGTTAACGCACGGGCAACTTTTTCCGTTCGTGCCCGCACCCGTGCCCGTGCCCGTGCCCGAACCGTGATCCCGTTCTTTGCTAATTTTTTTACAAAGGTTTTTTGCAATATGACATCAGAAATAGCCAGTTGACTTATCAATCGAGTACAGAAATTAATTACGGGATCACGGTTCGGGCACGGGCACGGGCACGGGCGCGGGCACGAACAGAAAAAAGTTACCCGTCCTCTCGCTAATCCAATTATCTATTGACATAAAAGCTATTTTTTCATAGTATTTAGTGCAAAAGATTAAAAATAAAAAGCGAGTATCACATGTCATCTAATTTATTACAAGGCACAAGCGGCTTACTTTTTAAGTATGCAAATCAATATGCAGTGGGAGCATTTTTTTTATCGACAACGGCCCTTTTTGCCGGAAGGATGATCGAAAAGAAGTTCTATGATGAAAACAGTACGACTACAAAAAATAAAATTTTAGGCCTCTTTCTTAAAATGCTTGCACTCGGCATCATTGCCAATGCTGCCGTTGCATCGGTTGGCCTTGTGGGAAAGGGAGTGATCGTTGGCCTCCAGTTTGGGGTCATAGGTGCGCTTGCCGGAGGGCTAATGGGAACGCTCATCGCAGCGGTCAATGCGTATGGCATATATAACCTGATGCGAAGCAGTGAGGCATAACACCACCATGACAATAACAGAAAAATGCCCATGCGGCAGCGGACAAATCTATGAAAAATGTTGCCAGCCATACCACAATGGCAGCGACTTTCCACAAAACGCATATCTGCTTATGCGCTCGCGCTATTCCGCATATGTACTGGACCGCCCTGAATATATCATGGCGACGACGCATGTCACGAGCCCTTACTACTCGGAAAACCGGTTTATCTGGAAGAGGAGAATTGCTCAGTTCACATCTGAAACAGAATTTCAACGACTGGAAATTCTCGACTTCAAGGAATTTGATGATCTGGCTGTTGTCACATTTGTCGTACATGCCGCACAAAAGAACAAAGACTTCACATTCACAGAAAAAAGCTATTTTATCAAAGCCAACCGTCAATGGTTTTACCGGTCGGGCTTATGCATTGCCGGAAGAGTCCCTGAACTGATCACAAGGGATAAGACAAAAGTATTGCCTTTGGCCTATTATGGCGATCCTGTTTTGCGAAAGCAGGCCGAACCCATAGAAGAGATCACCGATGAGATCAGGCAATTAGCAGAAGACATGATCGAGACGATGTTTGTTTGTTATGGCGCCGGACTTGCCGCCCCTCAGGTCCACCGTTCTGTCCGCATGTTCGTCATATTTAACTCTCACGAAGAGGGAGCAGAGCCGGTCGTTTTGATCAACCCAAAAGTATCAAACCCAAGTAAAAGGCTGGTTTCAGAATCAGAAGCATGCCTTTCCATCCCTTTTGTCCGGGAAGATGTGCAACGTCCGGACGCAATCACAGTGGAGTATACGACTATTGAAGGAAAACAAGTCATCAAAGAATGTTCGGGAATGGAAGCGCGCATCATCATGCATGAAAACGATCATATCAATGGGGTTTTGTTTATCGACCGTTTGACAAAAAAGGTCCGTTCGGAAATCGATCCTGTTCTTAAAACGATTGAAAGCCGAATGGAAAAGAACAAATGACAAATTAAAATGACTCAATCCGTCTATAATAAAAGCAACCCCTTCCTCGCCTCCATCAAGGAAAGATACCCTTTAAGTGCATCCCAAGTAGCTTCACATCAAGACTCCCGCGACAATAAACATACGATGCATTTTGTTTTAGATCTGGAAGGATCGAATATTACATACCGGGCAGGAGACAGCATTGCTATCTTGCCTGCCAACGATGAGTTCCTTGTCAAACAGACAATCAATGCCTCAAGAACTTGCGGGGACAGTTTAGTCAAAGACAAACAAGGCATCTGTTATTCTTTTGAAGATTTTCTTAAAAATCACTGTAACCTCGCAGATGTCTCGCGAAAGTTCCTTTCCGAAATTTCTTTGCGGCAAACGAATCCCGATAAAAAACAGGCCTTGGAGCTTCTGTTGAAAGAGGAACAAAAACAGCAATGTAAAGAATACCTGCGCACTCATGCTGTATTGGATGTTTTGCAGGAAAATCCGGAAGCTGCCATGACGGCGCAGGAGATTTCTTCCCTGCTTATGCCTCTTCTGCCCAGATTTTATTCGATTGCCTCGTCGATGTCTGCAGTGGGAAATGAGGTTCATTTGACCATTGCCGAAGTCATCTATGAAGCAAATGGCAGATTACGCCATGGTACATGCACACATTATCTATGCAATTTGGTTCCCCTCAACACCCGGTCTGTCCCGGTATACATTCAACCTGCCCATGCTTTTTCCTTACCCGATGATCAAGAGACGGCGATTATCATGGTCGGTCCCGGAACGGGAGTAGCCCCTTTCCGTGCCTTTATGCAAGAAAGAGAAGCTAAGAATTCCAAGGGTAAAAACTGGTTATTTTTTGGAGAGAAACATCATCATCGCCATTTTTATTATAAAGACTATTGGGAGACCCTCGTTCAACGGGGAAAAATGAGACTCGAAACAGCATTTTCGAGGGACCAGGCCGAAAAAATGTATGTGCAGCATCGTCTTATCGAACATGGAGCTGAAGTTTTCCAGTGGCTGGAAGAGGGCGCCCACTTTTATGTTTGCGGCGATGCCGAGAAGATGGCAAAAGATGTCGATGCGGCACTTCATCATATTGTAAGCCGCTATGGACAGCGCAATGAACAGCAGACCAAAGAATATCTCAGACAGCTGAAACAGCAAAAGCGCTACTTGCGCGATGTGTATTAGAACAAAAAAACGCGATGGGCTAGTTTTTTAAACACAGAGGCACAGAGACACAGAGAACAAATTAATTAGATTGTCTTACGTTTAAGAAACTATTTTTTTTCGTGATGCGAAAAAAAATAAAAGCTTTTCTTTTTGCTCTCAGCAAAAAAGAAGGTTTTCCCGTACGTACTCAAAAAATTATGGCAAGAGTGTAGCCAGGTCGTCCTCGACCTGTTTCTAATCAAGGCCGAGGATGGCCTTGTTACCATAGCCATAATTTATTAAGGACGTACGTTTTCTCTGTTCCTCTGTGCCTCTGTGCCTCTGTGTTTAATTTTTTTTATACGCAAGAGATCTAAATGCAACAACATCAAATTTGTCTGAAAAAGGTTAATGTCCATAATTTAAAATCTGTCGACCTGACCCTGCAAACTAACCAGCTCATTGTTTTCACCGGAGTCTCAGGGTCCGGAAAATCCTCCCTTGCTTTCGATACCTTATACGTCGAAGGACAGCGCCGTTACATCGAATCGCTCAGCACTTTTGCCAGGCGTCATTTAGGAAACATGGCCAAACCCGAGATCGAATCTGCTACCGGAATCTCTCCGACGATATCGATCGAACAAAAAACAGCGGGAAGAAACCCCCGTTCTACCGTCGGTACGATGACAGAAATCTACGACTATCTCAGGGTACTCTATGCAACAATTGCTATTCCCCATTGTCCGATAAGCGGAGAGGCCGTCACGTCGCAAAGCCGCGAGCGCATCATCAAATCGGTCCAAACTTACCCCACAGGGACGAGATTAATGATCTTAAGCCCTTATGCCGATGAAAAAAAGGGGGAATTTAAAGAAGACTTTCAGGAATTAATGAGAAAGGGCTTTACTCGCGTGCGCGTCGATGGAAAAATCTGCGAACTGGAGGAAAAGCTGCTTTTGGACGGGTCTTTAGCCCACGATGTCGATATTGTGATCGATCGCATCAGTGTCAGTGCAGAGGACAATTCCCGCATTGCCGAGGCAGTGATGAACGGGATTCAGCATGGACAGGGCGTCATTAAGGTTGTCGATTGCGACCGGGATGAAGAGCACTTATTTTCCATGCATGCCTATTCTGCCAAATCGGGATTATCCTACACTTCTTTAGAACCCCATGATTTTTCATTTAACAGTCCATCGGGGATGTGCCCTAAATGCCATGGTCTTGGCGTCTGCAATGAATTCGATTTGACCAAAGTGATCGATCCAAATTTAAGCATAGCCCAAGACTGCTGCTCCATTGCCAGTTCGTACCAGACGGTGCGTTATGGAAATATTTATAACCACTTAGGCCAAGTTTATAAGTTCAATGTCAACACGCCGTGGAAAAAGTTATCAGAAAAAGCAAAACAAGTCTTTCTTTATGGTACTGAAAATAAATGGACAAAGATCCATTTTGTCCATCCGGTAACCGGAGCTGCATGGATCGACCACATTCAATGGCGGGGGGTGCTCTTTGAAGCCCACAAACGATTAAGCGAAGCGAAAAGCGAAGTCTATCAAAAAAATATGAAAGTGCTCATGCACGAACAAGTCTGCCCTTCCTGCATGGGAGAGCGCTTAAAACCCTATCCGGCTGCAGCTCTCCTGAACGGCAAGCGCATCGCCACTTTGACAAAAATGACTGTGGAAGAGCTGCTGCAATTTTTCAATCAGCTGCAACTGACAGAAAATGAAGTTTTGATCGCTCATGAATTGCTTAAAGAAATCACACAACGGCTTCAATTCCTCATCGAAGTTGGCCTGAACTATTTAACACTCGACCGGACAGCCCCAACTCTCTCCGGCGGGGAGGCGCAAAGGGTGCGTTTAGCTTCACAAATAGGCTGCGGACTTGTCGGGATCACCTATATTTTGGACGAACCCTCCATTGGCCTTCACCCCAGAGACAACAAGAAACTGATCGGTACGCTTAAAACTTTACGGGACATGGGAAACACTGTCATTGTTGTCGAGCACGATGAAGAAACAATATGGGAAGCGGACCATATCGTCGATTTTGGACCGGGGCCGGGATCGCGCGGTGGCAAAATCGTTGTCGATGGCGATTTACGAACGCTTCTTCTACATAATGATTCGCTGACTTCTAACTATTTGACCGGCCTAAAAAAAATTCCCGTTCCAAAAAAAAGACGCAAACCAAAAAAAGAACATCTCAAGATTTTTGGTGCTGCCCACCATAACCTGAAAAACATCGATGTCGATATTCCTCTTGGAGTATTTGTTGCCGTTACCGGAGTTTCCGGGTCGGGTAAATCTTCGCTGATCAATGATATCCTCTATCCGGCTCTCTCCAACTATCTGCATAATGGACAACATCCGGTTGGGAAGCATAAAAAAATTGCAGGGGCTGAACACATCGACAAAGTGATCTGTATTGATCAATCCGCAATTGGAAGGACCCCCAGGTCCAATCCGGCAACCTATATCAAAGTCTTTGACGATATCAGGGATTTATTCACACAACTCCCCGAGGCCAGAGCAAGAGGGTATAAACCGGGACGATTCAGCTTCAACGTCAAAGAGGGCTCCTGCGCAGAATGCCATGGCGTCGGGCAAATTAGAATAGACATGGACTTTATGGAAGCAGCATGGATGGATTGTCCGGTCTGCCAAACCAAACGCTTTGACGAAGATACCCTGTCGATCTATTATAAAGGAAAAAATATCCATGATGTTCTAGAGATGGAAGTTGCGGATGCTCTACAATTTTTTAGCAATATCCCTTCCATCCAAAAAAAACTTGAGACCCTAAAAGATGTAGGGATGGAATACATCAAACTTGGGCAACCATCGACCACTCTTTCCGGCGGGGAAGCCCAACGGATCAAACTGGCAAAAGAGCTCTCCCGCCCGTCAACCGGAAACACGCTCTATATTTTGGATGAACCGACGACGGGCCTGCATTTTCACGATGTGAAACATCTTTTAGAGGTCTTGCACAAACTGGTCGATTTAAAGAACACAGTTCTTGTGATCGAACACAACATGGACGTTGTGAAAACAGCCGACTGGATCATCGATATTGGCCCCGAGGGCGGGTCTAATGGCGGACTTGTCATTGCGGCGGGAACGCCTGAAAAAATCTCCCGTCTGCAAACGCCGACCGGCCTCGCCATCTATGCAGCCTTAAAGAATAATCCAAAAGAAAATGCGGAAAATGCCCTAAAAAAACTTAAAAACGCACAAATGCCTTGTCCGGAAATCAAAGAAATCACCATCCTGGGAGCTGAGGAAAACAATCTTAAAAGCATAGATGCCAGGATCCCAAGGGGGAAGATCACAGTGTGCACAGGCCCTTCCGGTTCGGGAAAATCCTCTTTTGCCTTTGATACTGTCTATGCGGAAGGTCAACGAAGATACATCGAGTCCCTATCCCCTTATGCACGTCAATTCGTGCATCAAATGCCTAAACCGAAAGTCGGAGCTGCAGAAGGGCTTTCGCCCGCAATCGCAATCGAACAAAAAATCCACGCCGGCAATCCAAGAAGCACTGTCGGCACAATGACAGAAATCTACGACTATTTGCGCATTTTATTTGCCCATTTAGGCATTCCTCATGACCCCCAAACGGGAGAAGTGATCAAATCGGTGACGAAAGATCAGGTTGTCGACAGAATACTCTCTTATCCTGCAGGAGAAGCTGTCTATATTCTGGCATGCATCGAAATACGAAAAACAGAAAGTTTCGAAGAAATTATTGGCAGGCTGCAACGTTTAGGGTTTCTTCGCATCCGGTTGAACGGGAACTATTATGACATCGATGATCCAACTTTACCCTCAAATTACGATCGAAAGCTTAAAAATGAACTTCTTTTAGTCGTCGACCGTTTGAAAATCGATCCGGCAGATCGCCATCGTCTTTTTGAAGCGGTCGAAACAGCGGCAAAGCTTGGGGGCGGGAAACTGATATGCGCCCTCCCGGAAAAAAAAGATATCTTTTTCAATCTCGCATTTTGCATTGCAAGCACAGGCCAGTCTTTCCCCGAAATTACCCCGCACACCTTTGCCTTCAACCACGTAAACGGGATGTGCCCCGACTGCCAGGGGCTGGGGGTTCAATATGGGGCAAATCTCATGCACATCGCAACAGTGATGAAGGAATCATCTGTTTCCTTATTAAAACTATTGTGGAAAGGAAAATACTCTACCCTTGCCATTAACACACTGACCGATTTCTTAAAAAAAGAAAATATCGACCCCCACCTGCCATTGCACCAACTACCGGCCCGTCACCTGCAAATACTTCTCAATGGATCTAAATCCGATCAATGGACAGAGACAAAACAGGGGTTTAAAATTCGCTGGACCGGCATTAACCATGCCTTGGCAAAAATTGGAAAAAATGGAGCCCCGGAGATCCGGGAACCTGTAATCCCTATGCTGGAGGAATTAGAATGCCTCTCATGCAAGGGGACCCGCATCAACCAGGTAGCGCGCCACGTCACAATAAATGGCCTTTCGATCAGCGATCTTTGCCGGCTTCCCGTTAATCACGCATTGGCATTCATGAATGGGATTATATTATCAGACGAGGAAAGCAAACTTTTTGATGAGGTAAGAAAACAACTGATCAACAAACTTAACTTTCTCATCGAAGTCGGTTTACATTATCTGGCCCTCGAAAGGCGCGCTCCAACATTGTCCGGGGGTGAGGCGCAGCGCATCAGGCTGGCAAGGCAGCTGGGAAGCGGCTTAAACGGAATTCTTTATGTCCTCGATGAACCCACTATTGGTCTCCATCCTTCCGATAACGCACGGTTAAATCATGCTTTAGCAAAACTAAAAAGTTTAGGCAACACCCTCCTTTTAGTCGAACATGATCCCCTCACCGTCAAAACAGCCGATTACATCCTCGATTTTTGGCCCGGGATCAGGAGAGCATGGAGGACATATTACCGCACGCGGGACTGTCCAGGAAATCATGGGCAATGAGGCGTCGCTTACGGGCAAGTACCTTTCGGGAAAGTTGACAATCCCCGATTCTAAAAAACGCAAGATGAAAACAAACAGATGGCTGACCATCATGCACGCATCGGTCAACAACTTAAAAGATATTTCCGTGAAAATACCCATAGGACTTCTTACCTGCCTGACGGGGGTCTCCGGCTCAGGGAAATCGACACTGATGCACCAGGTTATATTACCCGCGGTCACACAAGGAGTATTAGTCAAAGATACCGTGGAATACAAAGGGTGCCGGGTCAGTGGAATTTCCCATTTTGATAAGATTCTCTCCATCGATCAAAACCCAATTGGGCTAACTTCCCGTTCTAATGTAGGCACGTATGCCGATATTTTACCCCGTTTACGCGATTTTTTTGCCATGTTGCCGGCATCGACGATGAAAGGACTGCAAGGAAAGCACTTTAGCTATAACCACCGAAGCGGGATGTGCACTGCTTGCATGGGACTTGGTTACCGCCAGATCGAAATGCACTTTCTTCCCCCCGTTAACATCCTTTGCGAAGAGTGCAAGGGCCTTCGTTTAAACCCTGTCAGCCTGCAAACGACATATCTGGGAAAAAATTTTGGAGAATTTTTGCAAATGACGGTCGACGAAGCTGCCATGGTCCTCCAAGATCACCCAAATATCATCAGGCCATTGAAGTTATTGATTTCTGTCGGCCTTGGCTACCTGAAACTTGGTCAAGAGATCGGAACGCTTTCCGGAGGCGAGGCGCAACGGATCAAACTGAGCCGCGAACTTGCGAAAAGATCCCATGGACGCACGCTGTACCTTCTCGACGAACCGACAACAGGATTACATAGCGACGATATCAAAAAATTGTTAGATGTGCTTCAAAAAATCGTCGACAAAGGCAATACCATGGTCGTCATCGAGCACAATGCGGACATCATCAAAAGCGCCGATCACATCATTGAGCTTGGACCCGAAGCCGGGGAAAACGGCGGGTATGCAATTGTGACCCTCAATGCAGCGGCCAAATAAAATGGACAATGGACGATGGACGATATGGACTTCATGGACGACATGGACAAATATGGACGGTAGTGATAAACCGAAGTTGTTCATAATTGTCCATATTGTCCATGAAGTCCATGCCGTCCATGAAGTCCATGTCCATGTCGTCCATCGTCCATGAAGTCCATGCCGTCCATTCAGTGAGAGGAGTTGTACAAAGCGACCCGCAAAAAGGAAGAGAGCTCTTCTCGCGGAACAGTCTCATTTTCAGCGGAAACATCCAGACTATTCAGATGATTGGAAAAAAGATTCCTCCAATAGCTGCGGGAATAATGAGGATGTTTTGACAAAAATGTGCGTACGTTTTCCGTACTTAAGGCGGCAAGATTGATTGCCTCTCCATCTTTAAAATAATTGCGCCACCCGGCAAATGCCATTTTTACCGAAACCGGCAAAATATGTGAGGGAAGTGTGGACAGATCGGAAATGGAAGTTGAAGGCAGAGATTCGACCAACTGCCGGTATTCTTTTGGCGCAGCTTTCCAATAATAGGGCTGCCACTCAGGTGCGTAGGATAAAAAATCCTGAAATTCCGGGGTTGGGATCGACGAAGAGACAAACTCGTCTTTGATCAGCCGATCCCATGTATGATACCTGAATAAGACCTCAGGAGGAGCCGAGACATACTTGTCAGCCTCTGCTATATCTATGGTCACTTTGTCGACATATTTAAATCCTGGTAAATAAAAGATTTTTTGCTTTGCATGAATCCGCATAAATTCAGGATGCTGCCACAAAAACAGGGACATATCCCTATTGGTCACCCGCAAAAATGGGCTTGTGCGATATAAACCATCGAACTTGAGATTAACCCACCCTTGGGCAAGGATCAGCCCTAAGACAAAAAGAGCAACCGCAAACAACCAGATCCCAACAGAAAAAACTTTGTTTTGGCTGCCCTCATGAATAAAATGTCTTTCCAAAATTTCCGCCATCTAGAACCCATAGCTCATGCGGAGACTAAAATAATTGGTAGGGATCTTGCAAAATTGCCCTTCCAAAGAATATCCATCATGATATTCCATAAAAAAACGCAATTTACGGCAAAGTCCGACCAGCTTGCCAAATTCATACCCCAGGATATAGGTCGCATCCACGTGGTGTTTAAAATCACCATTTTGCCGAAAATGCATCGCAAAGATGGGACAGCCGTATAACCGGTCGCTTTTATCGATAAATCCCAAATTCATTAACCTCAGCTCTGCACCGACGGCGGAATAAAATCGGCTCATATGAAATTCTTCATCTTCCCCCACAATATATCCTAAGCCGCCATACAAACGAATCTCATCTGTCAAATCATGCGAAACGAAAAAATCGATGTATTCTGAACTTGCGTTCCTGCGGTCGCAACCGGGATGGTTCAAAAGGTACTCGTCGCCAAGATGGGAGGAGATATGAAAGAAGCGCAAGCGAAATTGCCAGTCATTAATGGAATAGGTGATCGGGATGCCTCCGTAGTAATCGGCATTGACTAATGGAGAAGAGACTTCAAGAGGTTCAAATACGGCCCAAAGGGCGCCTTCTAGCTCAATCTGCAACTCCCCTCCCCACGGCCAGACATTGCACCAGCGATAAATGGCAAGGGAATCTCCGAAGGAAATATCGATGATGTTTTGATATAACGCATTGTCATTGAAACGCCAACCGCCAGAATAGCAAATTTCTCTTGGGTCTGCCATAAACGGACGAAACAGCACAGGATCTTCAGGGAGCCAAATTCCCCCATCGAGATTTGTTTCATACACATTCAGCCCAGGATCAATATGCCCGGGGCGAGGTAAAACATCTTCGTAATATTCAGAATAGGACAATTGAGAGGGATCGCATTCACATTCATCATTGTCATAGGCACAATAGTCCTCGTTATAGGTATAGTATTCGCAATCACAGGTCTCATCTCCATTGTTTTGCGCTATCAATGGAAACGACAATATTTGAGTAAGGAAAAAAATCTTCAGAACTTTTTTCCGTCTTGAGGTTAATATATTCATCGCTTTCTCATCTCCTCGTTTGATTTGTAAAAAACGATATATATATTAATTCCTTTGATTTTGCAAGCTTTGACGTAAAATTCAACACAAAGACGCAAAGGCACTAAGACACCAAGACACTAAGAGAGAAGGAGCAGAAGGCAAAATTTCTTTGTTTCTTTGAGACTTCGTGCCTTTGTGTTGAATTTTCTAAGGAGCTTTAACAAGCTTTTAGAGCAAATGCTTTTAGGGCTTCTTTATTGCGAACGCCAACGATCGTATCGACTTTTTCCCCGTCTTTAAATAGCATGACCGTAGGGATGGAGGAAACATTCATTTTTGCAGTGACCATCTGCGCTTTTTCGATATCGAGCTTGCCAACAGTGACTTTACCCTGTAGTTCCGTTGCCAATTCCTCAATAATCGGAGCAATCATCCGGCATGGACCGCACCAGTCTGCATAAAAATCGACGAGTGTGACCCCTTTTGCAATTGTATTTTGAAAATTATCGTCAGTTAGATGGATAACGTTTTCTGCCATTTTTTATTCCTTTTATTTTTGAGGGATTTTGGATTGCTTTTGTTCTAAATTTAACAAACCGGCTAATTTTTGCAAATGGTAGAGTGACATCCTTTCTTGTTATTTACTTTTTAGGTTGCAGCCTGTCGAGGGCTTCCTGAGCGGTTTCGTGACCTTGTTTTGCTGCCATCTCATAGTATCTTACAGCTTCAGCTAAATTTTTTTGTACCCCTTTTCCATATGCAAGTATGTACCCACAATTAAATTGAGCATCCTTATTCCCATTATTCGCAGCATCCTTGTATAGTTCAGCAGCTCTTGAAAGATTTGGCTCTACCCCTACCCACCCTTTTTCAAGTAGTATTCCTAAATTGTTTTTAGCTTGATCATGACCTTGTTTTGCTGCTTTTTCATAGTATTTTGCAGCCTCAGCTAAATTTTTTTGCACGCCATTTCCATAGGCAAGTACACGCCCATAATTAAATTGTGCATTCATATTCCCCTTGTCTGCAGCATCCCTGAATAATTCCGCAGCACGCAATTCATCTTTAACCACACCGTCTCCACGCTTATATAGCAGTCCAAGAATGACTTGCGCCTCAAGCCAACCTTGTTTTGCTGCCATCTCATAGTATCTTACAGCTTCAGCTGAATTTTTTTGCACCCCTATTCCACAGGCAAGTGCAGACCCATAATTAAATTGTGCATTCATATTCCCCTTATCCGCAGCATCCTTGTATAGTTCAGCAGCTCTTGAAAGATTTGGCTCTACCCCTACCCATCCCTTCTCAAGTAATCTTCCTAAATTATTTTTAGCCTGATCATGACCGGCTTTTGCTGCCTTTTCATAGTATTCTGCAGCTTCGCCTAAATTTTTTTGCACCCCTATTCCACAGGCAAGTACGCGTCCATAATGAAATTGAGCATCCATATTCCCCCTATCCGCAGCATCTTTGTAAAATTCCGCAGCTCTTGTCAGATTTGGCTCTACCCCTTCCCATCCATTTTCAAGTAGTGTTCCTAAATTGTTTTTTTAGCTTGATCATGACCTTGTTTTTCTGCCTTTTCATAGTAGTTTGCAGCTTCGGCTAAATTTTTTTGCACCACTATTCCACATGCAAGCACATACCCATAATTAAATTGAGCATCCATATTCCCCGTGTCCGCAGCATCCTTATATAATTCAACAGCTCTTGGCAGATTAGGCTCTACCCCTACCCATCCCTTCTCAAGCAGTCTTCCTAAATTGTTTTTAGCTTGACCATGACCTTGTTTTGCTGCCTTTTCATAGTATTTTGCAGCTTCGGCTAAATTTTTTTGCACCACTATTCCACACGAAAGTACATACCCATAATTAAATTGAGCACCCATATTCCCTGTGTCCGCCGCATCCTTAAATAATTCAACAGCTCTTGGCAGATTAGGCTCTACCCCTTCCCATCCATTCTCAAGCAGTCTTCCTAAATTGTTTTTAGCCTGATCATGACCTTGTTTTGCTGCCTTTTCATAGTATTTTGCAGCTTCGGCTAAATTTTTTTGCACCACTATTCCACACGAAAGTACATACCCATAATTAAATTGAGCACCCATATTCCCCGTATCCGCAGCATCCTTATATAATTCAACAGCTCTTGCCTGATTTGGCTCTACCCCTTCCCTTCCATTCTCAAGCAGTCTTCCTAAATTGTTTTTAGCCTGACCATGACCTTGTTTTGCTGCCTTTTCATAGTATTTTGCAGCTTCGGCTAAATTTTTTTCTACTCCTATTCCACATGTAAGCACATACCCATAATTAAATTGAGCGTCCATATTTCCCTTATCTGCAGCATCCTTATATAATTCAACAGCTCTTGTCTGATTTGGCTCTACCCCTTCCCATCCATTCTCAAGCAGTCTTCCTAAATTGTTTTTAGCCTGATCATGACCTTGTTTTGCAGCTTTTTCATAATATTCCCTTGCCTTTTCCAAATCTTTTGGAACTCCCTTTCCATATTGATACGCCAACCCGGTTGCATATTGAGCCTCAGAATTGCCCTGCTTTACCGCCAGTTCATTGGCTGCAAATTGGGTTTCCTGAACGATCGTAGCTAATCTCATTATATCTATGGATGAAAACTTGCAGGAAGAAAAGGGTTGTTTTTTATTCGTTCGATCGGGAAACAAGACATTGATTGCTTTATTGCAAACGGCTTTCGATATATTGCCCATTTTACATGCATCGGGAGGAGCCGATTCAAGCGCCCGAATTGCCAAACTCCTTTTATTGACAAAAAAGGACTTATCATTTCCCTGTGGACCTACTTTCACATGAAGTTTGATCGCCTTGCCAAATAAAGAGAGAATCGATCCGACAAACCAGTTATGAACCTTCACATTAATGATTTTTTTCTCAGGTCCAACTTCGAGGTTCAATCGCCCATTAGGCAATAGCGTGCCATGTTGTACAGGGGTTGCCATAAAAACTCCTTAAGTTCTATACCGAAGGTGGTTCAAAAGTTGAGATTTTGACAAGGAGGCTGCTCAAAATCCCCAACTTTTGAAGTTGTTTCTGTATATATTATATTGTTAATAAAATTATATGCTTTTTTAAATAATAAATAATTTTATCGTTATTTTAACAAAATAATCATATTAAGTCATTAGAAATAAAAGAATGTGGGTCCTTAAAAGTTATGATAAAGAATGTATACCGGCCAGATTTTTAAGGCCGGGGACGGCCTTGCTACTTGGTCTTTTCAAGGCCCTTCTACTTTAGCTTTGGGTTGCAGCCTTTCGAGAGCTTGTTTAGCTGAAGCATTCCCCCGGGCCGCTGATCTTTTATACCAGAAAATAGCCTCATCCTTATTAGCATCGATCCCTTCTCTTCCTTTTTCATATATATCTCCAAGGTTAAGCTCGGCGACATTGTCGCCTAAACATGCGGCCTCCTTGTACAGTTCCACAGCTCTTTTTAGATCTCTAGCTGTCCCATTTCCTGTTTCAAACATAATGGCAAGATTATTTTTAGCTATATGATGATTAGATTTTGCTGCTTTTTCATACCAAAAAAAAGCCTGAACAGGATCTTTAGGCACACCTTTCCCATTTTCAAACATATACCCATAGTTAACTTGACAATCGGAGTTACTCTCTGCACCCTCCTTGAATAATTGAGCAGCAACCTCTTCATTCTTTGCCACTCCATTCCCGTTCAGATACATTAACCCGAGACTAGTATTTGCTCTAATATCCCGATTGACAGCTTTCTTATACCATTCGACTGCCTTTGTTGCATTTTTTTCGGTTCCTCTTCCATGTTCATACGCATAACCAAGAGAATATTGAGCAGTGACATACCCTTTTTCTGCAGCCAAATTGAATAATCGAAACGCCTCCTTAAGATCAAGATCTACGCCATCTTTTCCAGTGTCATATTTGTATGCAAGAGTATATTGTGCATGAGTGTGCCCCTCATCTGCCGCTTTTTTATACCATTCTACAGATTTCGAATGATCTTGAACAATTCCTCCTGGACCATATTGATATATGCATCCCAATCTGTAAAATGCTTCGCTGGCTTCTTCATCTTCAGCCGCTTTTTCATACCATTCAACAGCTTTACCCATGTCGCCTGAAATTCCAAATTCACCATATTCACACTCATATATGGATCCCAGCTTGTACCGGGCATCGGTTGAACCATTTTCTGCGGCTTTTTTAAACCATGCAAAGGCTTTTACCATATCTCGTGAAATTCCAAATCCATTATCATCTTGCTCATATATACATCCCAGATCGTACTGAGCATCAGTTGAACCATTTTCTGCGGCTTTTTTAAACCATGCAAAGGCTTTAGGCATATTATGTGCTATTTCAAACTCTTCATACCTGTGGGCATATATGATTCCCAGATCGTACTGAGCATCAGCTGAGCCGTTTTTTGCCGCTTTTTTATACCACTGAAGGGCTTTTGGTGCATCGCGTTCCACCTTAAAATGTTCATAGTCGCCATCATAGATGCATCCCAGCATGTACTGCGCTTTTTCTGAACCATTTCCTGCAGCTTTGTTATACCAGTCAAGAGCTTTCTGTGGATCTCGTCCAGCTCCCTTGTTGCGATCGTAAGCATAGGCCACATGATACTGCGCGGTACTGTCGCCTTTTTTTGCAGCAATCAGGTTGGCCTCAAACTCTGTTCTATCAATGACCGATTTTAATTTTATTATATTTACAGCAGAGAATTTCTCGGATGAATAGGGCTGTTTTTTATTTGTCCGGCCGGGAAATAAAACAGCAAATGCTTCATTGCACGCTTTTTTTTGTGATTTTGTCCGTTTTACATTTAGCTTCAGAAGCAGTGAAGGATCGGATCACCAGACTTCGTTTATTGACAAAAAATGTCTTTTCTTTTGCACCAGCTCCCGTTTTTACTCGAAGTTTGATCGCCCTCCCCAAAAGCGACAGAATGAGACCAGACAACCAATGATGCACTCTTACGTTGATGATCTTTTTTTTCGGTCCAAATTCAAGTTGTAATCGTCCCTTAGATGACAGGCTGCCATGCTGTACTGAACTGGTCATAGATTTTCCTTCATATATAGTTAAAATTGATTAAAACTGATGATTTTATGATTTCTTTGGACGGGGAGGCGGCGGAGGATTTCCAATCCAGACCGGTTTTCGCCTGATGTGGTTTAAGACGTTGGAAAGAGCCTGTAATTCCCTGTTTGTGACAAGGGTGATGACTACGCCTGCACGTTCCTGCCTGCCCGTGCGTCCTGACCTGTGTACATAAATTTCGGGATCGTCAGCCAGATGGTAAATAAACACATGGGTAATGCCGGAAAAGTCCAGACCCCTCGCAGCTACATCTGTGGCAACGAGAAGACGGATACGGCCCGACCGGAACTTGGAGGTAATGATCGAACGGACATCTTGCGTTAATCCGGCATGCAAAAAATCAATTCCGCTGAATGCCTGCTTTAAATGGCGGCAGACTTTTTCGACCTCTTCGCGGGACCTGCAAAAAATTATCCCTTGTTTCGGATCGAGTTCCCGAATCAGATGCACTAAAACCCCATCTTTTTCTTCGCGGCGGCAATAGACATACTTGTGTTCAATTGTCTCCGGACTTACCTGCTGCTGCTGCAACAAAACTTCGACCGGGTCTTTCATATGCTGCTTGGCAATTTTCTTGATTTGCACCGGCATGGTTGCCGAAAAAAGAAGCGTTTGATGAGAGTGGACTAAACATTGAATGATAAACTCCAAATCTTCATAAAAACCCATACCGAGCATTTCATCAGCTTCATCCAATACAAGCGTTTCCACCCCGGATAAATCGATCAGGCGCTGATAAATAAAATCGATAAGGCGTCCCGGTGTTGCAATAAGGACATGGACGCCGCTTTTTAATTTGGATTGCTGGATCGAAGCATCTTCTCCTCCATAAATAGCAAAGGCCTTCACCCCTTTTTCATTTCCAATTTTTTGCGTTTCGACAGCATACTGCAAAGCTAATTCGCGTGTCGGAACAATAACAAGCGCCTGGATGGCATGCTGATGGACATCGACGCGATGGCAGATCGGTATCGCACATGCCGCGGTTTTTCCGGAACCGGTTTTTGCAAGGGCTATGAGATCTTTGCCCTCCATAATAACCGGTAAGGTATTTGATTGAACTAAAGAGGGCGTTTTAAACCCCATCTTTTCCAGTGACCGTAAAATGGCCGGGTCAATCCCAAAATCGCTAAAATGAGTCATGGTCTCCTTTGGTCTATTGAGTGCGATAAAATACTAGCCGTCCATTTTTTTCAGGCAAACATTTTGCCAATAAAAGGCCAAGGCGCGTTTTCCAGTCAAAAAACAACTCTTTTTTTCTTTTCTTTGGATTTGCTTCCAAAGCTCCTCAGCCGCAAATCTTGCAGACATGGAGGAAAAGCTGGTGCGGAATTTGCCGTCCGATGCCCCTTTTCCGAAAATTCGTACTGACCATCCCAGGGCAGGCGGTAAGAATATGAACGCCAAGGGGCAGCATCTCATAGTAAAGGGAATTGGAAAAGCTCGTCACAAAAGCTTTACTTGCAGCATAGACGGCAAAATCAGGGAAGACAAGATGATCGCAAGCGGAAGAGACATTTAAGATCACGCCCCCCCGTTTGGCTTTAACCATCGCTTTGGCCCCCTCGAGAGTGAATTCAGTCAATGCACGAACATTGACTTCGATGAGCTCCAACTGCTCTTTGGTTTCGTGAGATAATGCATTTCCATATAATCCAATGCCTGCATTATTCACGATCAAATCCGGAGCATACTTCCAGATCGCCTGAACTACACTGGATCTTCCCTCTTCTGTCTGCAGGTCGGCACCAAAAGAAATGATTTGGGATGAGCTATCTTGTTTTTCTTGATACTTTTGGCGAAGTTCTTCTGCCAAACTGTTTAGCCGACCGATATTTCGCCCTGTCATAATAATAGGAATATTTATCCCTGCAAGCAGGCGGCACATTTCCATACCAATACCGCTGCTCGCGCCTGTAACTAAGGCAAGTCTACTCTCACGCATCGGCAATCATCTCATTTTTTGCTACCGGCTGTATTTCATGTATGGGGTATTTTACCCGGGAATGGCCATAAGCAACCAGTGTTTTGACCAATGTATATTTAACGATCGCAAGCTCCTGCATCGTCAACAAGCAATGATCAAACTGCCCGTCATCCACTTTTTCTTTGATCAGGCGGGTGGCAAGGGCCATTAAAGACTCTTCGCTTACCTTGTCCAAAGATCTCGATGCGGCCTCTATGGAATCGGCGATCATGATGATGCCCGATTCCTTACTGCGAGGTTTTGGACCTGAATAGCGAAACTCGCGCTCATCGACGAGCGACTTATCCCCGCCTACCTTGTCAAGTTGTTTACGATAAAAATAATAGGTCAGCGTCGTTCCGTGATGTTCTTTGATGATATCGATAAATTGTTCCGGCAATCCGGCCCTTCTGGCGAGGGCAATCCCTTCGGCAACATGGGCAATGATCACCCGTGCAGATTCCTGGGGAGTAAGCAATTGATGGATATTCATGCCCCCGTGTTGATTTTCAGTAAAATATTGCGGAGTGATCATCTTGCCGATGTCGTGATACAGCGTAGACGCCCTGCAAAAAAGTCCATTTGCCCCAATGGCAATGGCCGCAGCTTCCGTTAAATTCCCTACTACGACAGAATGTTGATATGTTCCCGGAGCTTCTATTGTCAGCCTTCTTAAGAGATCATTATTGGGATCCATATATTCCATAAGCGTTACATCCGTCATGATCCCGAATGCCGATTCTAAAAGAGGGAGCAATCCGACGACAATGATCGCTGTAAGAAGCATGAAAATGGCGCCGCTGACCATGTCTGTTACTAAGGAGACGCTCCATGATGAATTTTGGTAAAAATGCAAAGAACAAACGACAATCACACTGCAGATCCACGATTTGGCGCAAACGATAAAAATCTCTTTGCGCCGTTGCAAAGAACGGGTGCTTAATATTGCCACTAACGATGCGGCTAAATTGACGATCATAAAACCTTGTCTGTCAAACGAAAGGGCCATGGTAAAAATAATGGTAAGAAAGCCGCATACAAATGTCGCAATATTCGCATTCATCAGACTGCAAAGCAAAATTGCTGCAAATGGAACAATAAGCGGATAGCGGACCACCTCGGCCAGATCGGTTTTTGTCGACAGTAAGAACCATTCAATGAGCTTGGCAAGGACAAATGAGACCGTCACGATAGTGACCAAGAGGAAAAGCTTGCGGTTTGAATAAAAAATTTGCGGGTGATTGATGCGAAAAAAAGCGATGCAAATCCCGGTAATCAGCAGAGTCAGGACTAAGCTGCCGAGCAAAGTCATCGGGTTCCACAAATTGCGCTGTTCCCCCAACGCTTTTTTCATTGCCTGCAACATAGCCATATGGCGCAAAGTCACCCGTTCGCCCTGATCGATGATCCGGCTCCCTGCATGCACCCTGACATATTTATCCGGGACCATACTTTGCAGTTTTCGCCGCAATGCCCTTTCGCCATTTGCATCCTCTTCCATCTGCCAGCTCTGGCTTTGAAAATATCCTATGATCGCATTCAATGTCCCCCTTTGGACTTCCATTTCTTTGCGTGCAATTTCCGAGATGCTATCCCAGATTTGATTTGGGTAAAATACCTTTTCGTTAAGGTCCAAAGGGGTATAAATCAAATAGAAGAGCGATGGGAGTTTAGCTTCTTCAATTTTGTGGAAAGTCCTCGGATCGGTAAAACGCAATTTTATCAGGACTTGCTCGACAAGGTCGATAGCCTGATACATTTCATTGAACATTTCAACAGTTGTGTATTTACGCCAGTCCTGATTATAGACCAAAAAATTCTCAAATTCGAGCCTTCGCTTTTGAATCTCCTCCTCTGAAATTTTATAGATCTTTCCAATATCGGCAGTGGCTTGCTGCTTGAGAATGATCGTCCCCTCTTCATCGAAGAAGTTAAAGTCGACCTGTGCGACGACATACCCGGGGGCTATACTATTAAATTCAAGAAATTCGACACGGACTTCCCGAAAATGCAAAAAAACAAATAAAGAAAGAACAAATAGAATCCCGATTAAAAGCCGAATGCCTTTGCTCTTATCAAAAAACCCTTGTTCTCTTGAAAACTTTAATTCTGTATAGTTAATGGCTTCGCTTGACCGATCAAACATGTAGTATATCGTCCTTTTTATGGATTGTATCAAATTTCGAAAATTTGGTCGCTATTTTTTCTAATCTGTCTTAATATGCGAAATATTATGGTAAAAAAAACGATTTTAGTGACAGGAGGCGCCGGCTTCATAGGGTCGCATGTCGCAAAAATGCTTGACTCTTCCGGGTATCACCCTGTGATTTTCGACAATCTTTCCACTGGAAACAAAACATCCGCCTGCTATGGCTCTTTTTTCTTAGGGGACCTTGCCAGCCTGCATGACCTGAAAAAAGTTTTTGAACAATTCCCTATTTCCGCGGTCATCCATTTTGCTGCGTTCATCGATGTGGGAGAATCGGTGAAGGAACCTGCAAGGTATTATATCAATAACGTGAGCAATACTCTGAACCTTCTCGAAACCATGCGTCTGTTTCATGTCGACAAAATGATCTTTTCATCCAGTGCCGCCATTTTTGGTTTACCAGTCCATATCCCGATAGGCGTCGATCATCCATGTTTTCCTGTCAATCCATATGGCGAGACAAAATTAATGGTGGAAAAAGTCCTTAGGTCATATTCCCACGCCTATGGTTTACATTCTTGTTCGCTTCGTTATTTTAATGCCGCCGGAAGTGATCCCGAAGGAAGCCTCAAACACATGAAAAGAAAAGAGACCCATTTGATCCCAAAAATCCTTCAGAGCATGAAACAAAACCAGCTGTTGACGATTTTCGGCACCGATTACCCAACGAAAGACGGAACGTGCATTCGGGACTATGTGCATGTCGACGATTTGGCAAGGGCGCATCTTTTGGGCTTGGAACAACTGTTCAAAGAAGCCCCCTCTTCTGCATATAATTTGGGGATTGGCAATGGCTATAGCGTTCGCGAGGTGATTAAAGCAGCCGAAAAGGTCACCGGTTTACCTGCCCGTGTCATAGAGGGCCCAAGGCGTGAGGGAGACCCGGCAGTGCTGATAGCTGATCCGAAAAAAGCCATGGAAGAACTCAAGTGGCAGCCTAAGTATATTGATCTTGAGTCTATGATCCGTCATGCCTGGCAGGCGATTTTGCTCTAAGAACCTGTTCAATATCTTTTTAAAAATAATTTCTTCAATAAATTTCTAAAAAAATTGTACCGATATTTCCAAAAATAAAAACCACCACAGAGAACACAGAGAACACAGAGGTCTAATAAAACCCCCTCTCGTGTTCTCTGTGGGCTCTGTGGTAGTTTATTGCCTTTCACTCAGGCTTTTTCCGTAATCTTTCCAAGGATTTCAGATAAGTCTGAAATTTACCTTCCCTAACCAATTCCTGGAGATTTTTCAGTTGCTTAAACTTCTCAGGGTCCCCCCCTTTATCCGGATGATATTTCACGGCCAGTTGTTTATACAATTTCCTAAATTCAGCATCGTTTTGTAAGTTTTCTACATTAATGTCCGGAAAAAGCTCTTTATCCCGCAGGCCAAATTGCGACACTAAACCTTGTTCTTTGGCATGCTGTTTTGCTAAATTTTGGGCAAGCCTTGCCGCTTCCCCTCCTTTATCCAGCACATTCTCAGGCTCCTCCATATCCATTGTGGATAATAATCGAACCACTCTATACAACAATGGATGTGTCGATAATATTTTATTGGCGGAAGGGTCTGTCAGAAAATCTTTGACCGGCAGCGGCTCAATGCGTTGCCTGATCGCAATGAGTATATTGGCAAGATCATTTTGCTCCTTATTTTTAAGCGCATCTACTAAAACATCGTCTTTGAAATAGGTACAAATCGATCTTGCTGCATGTTCCATTAATTCTGCACGAAATACTCCTAATTGAATCTTAGTCCCCTCTGGAATTTTTTCTGGAGAGAGTTTTTTGTATGATTCAATGTAAAACAGAATTGCCGATCTTAATTGCACACTCTTAAACATTTTGTCCAAAGCATCGGGGTTTTGACTAAACAGACGCAAGGTAAGTCGAGGAGTTTGTTCTCTTAAAAATTTTTGTATGTTTTCCGCATTTTCTTTTACTGGACGATCGCTGTCTGTTACCATCTCAATTAACTTTTCAGCCGCGTTCATCATCGCCCTATGCAATTCGATAACTTCTCCCATCTCCTTATTGCCTGTGAAAACTTGTATCGCCTCTTTGTCTGCCAAAAGTTCACTTAAACTTACCCCGTATTTTTCCAAATTTTTTGAAATTTTACCCATTAACTCGGCAATGTTGTCCTGCTCCATTGATTTATCAGGAAATTGTGAAACCAGATCGACCACCTGATTGGCAAGCGTAATCAAAAGGGTATGACCGGAAACTCCCTCCCCTTTTTCCATATATTTTTTCAACTGCATTTCCAGGGCATCTAATTGTGTCTTCACAAGGCTGTCGGCGCCCAAATTTTTTTGCAGCTTAACATACTCCTCGATAATGGACCTCGATGCGTCATTCTTAAATAAAATTGCCGTGGCGTAATGGTTACAACTAAAATGGCGCAATGATAAAGGAGGGTTTTTTTCGTTTAATTTCGCACGAATACTTTTTAAATCCTGAGGCGTTGCGGAAGTGACCTGTGATTTAGATAACTCTTCTGCAGCAAGCATCATGGCTTCATGCATGTCGACCACTTGTTTTAAAAGGTCATCTTCCGACATGATTTCTTTTACTGAATTATCCTCTAAAAACTCGACAAAATTTAAGCCCGTCTGTTCCACCTTTCGTATCAGTTTACCCATTAGATTAGCGATATTTTGAGAATCATTAGACTTAATTCGATGCATCTTAGCAAGATCCATGATCTCATAAATGATTTCCATTGGACCATTGCTGACCTGCACTTCAGGAATATTGACAAGAGGAGGTAGATCGGAAAAGTCTTCTTCCTTCTTCGGAGGTTCGGCTGGCGCAGGCACTCCTTTAGGCTTTTTCTCTATGGTTTTTGGAAAATTTGTGCCAGAAGAATTTTCAACAGCTGCAGCTTCTTGTGGTTGGGCTAGTTTCTCAGGGGATTGAACTTGTGCAGCTGCAGTTTGAACTTGTGCAGCTGCATTTTGTTGCTCTATTTGTTCCTTTATCCAATACTGTTGGCATTGCTTGCCTAAGATCTTGGATTCAGGATTATTCGTTATGTTCGTATAATGACAAACTACCTCGAACGCTCTTTCATTTTTAAAAAGTTCTGCCCGGGCATAAGGGTTATGGACAAAATAGAGAAGTGAAAGGGGGGGTTGTAACAAATCATTACAATCACTCAAACATGCTTCATCAGGGAGTTGAAGGATTTGATCATCTTTCAATTTTTCATGAATTTTAGGCACAATAGCCATCATTGCTTCGTGCATCCCGATCACTTTTTTGATGTGAGGATTTTTCATGAGAATTTTTTTTGCCAGATTATCTTTCAGTAAGTCAACGAACGTAACCTTAGGATCCGAATCAGTTTCCAATTTTGTTATTATCTCACCCATTAGCCGAGCAATATGTTCTTTATTATTTACATCATAAGAATTGCTTTTTGCTTGCGTTTTAGCAAAACTGACCATAGTTTTGGCTAAACCCTCTAGCGGCGGCTTTGGTTTAGCAAAATGTTCATTCCAGATTTCCCCGATTTTCGCATGGGTTTCATTATGTATAGGAACCTTGGAACGAGAGCGAACAGCCGCAGAAATGATGTGCGGGATTCCTAGAGGGACGGCGCAGATAATAGAGATCGCCCAGGCAAACTTCTTGGAAATGTATGAACGCTCTTTATGCGGATCTAACAAAATATCGGGAAGAGCTTTTACAATATCCCCCAGGTTCTTTTTAATATCCATTATTTCCTCCTTAAAGAAGGTTTATCCTTTATCTATTTCGGATTCTTATCCTCCTCAATCTTTTTTATATATTTTTCAAACCCGGAATCATCGACTAGTTCCATGAGTGGACCCGAAACTGCGACACCTCCTCCGGTATCGGTTTTTTCCAGATTGTAAATGACGGGAAGTTTCAAATAAGCCTGATAAAAATTCTCGTCATATTCTAATGTTCCTATGTCCTTTTCTGTAAAATTTTCAGATGAGAACATCATTTTTTCAAAATCAATAGATGGGAACTTATCTAATCTAACCAGGAGTTGTGTGAACTGCTTTAATAATGGATGCGATTGTAACATTTTCTCAGTAAATGGATGATTAAAAAGTTGCGCAACAGGCATTGGATAGATCATCTTATTCATGATGAACATCACCCTGGCAAGGTGCTTTCCCCGCTCTTCAGAAAATTGCATCAATTTGCTTAAATCCTCTTCTTTGAAATAATTGATTAGTGCTCCAACCGTATATTGTATTATCTGCTTCCCTATTTGGTCACTTTTAATGGCGCGTGGTCGATCAGAAGGGAGAAGGTCATCATATGACTCCCCAGCTCTAAGACCATGGGATTGGGACAAGCTCAGCATCGATCCTCTTAACGCATTGCTTGACTGCAATTTTTTCATAACATCGGGATGGGAAATGAAATCAATCAATAAGAGGGAAGGGGCCTTTTCTTTTACAATATCGTATATCTGATTCAAGTTAAAATTGCGCTGCAATCTGTTATCAAAGACCTCCTGAGCGGCAGACATCATACATTCATGCAATTCCGGGGATATTTCCACAGGAGTATCTATTAGCGGCTCTCCCTGAACTGGCTTGGAAGAAGGTTTGGCTTTAGGCTGAGTATCCTCTTCAGAAAAAAATGGGGTCTGTGGTGCCGGGGATTCACGTGTAGCAGGAGGGATGATTTCTCCCTGAGGTTTGACCGCAATATTTGGCGCTTCTTCAGTCTTAGGGGGAATTTCCTTGTCAGGATCTACAGAAGAATTTTGGTCTTGAGTTGATGCTTGGCTGTGAGACGGCTTGACATCCTGCACCTTCTTCCCAAACAAACGGCCCCATATTTCCCGGATTTTTGCATGGGTATCATTGGGTTGTAGAGGAATTTTTGAGCGGGAGCGAAAAGCTGCAGAAATGAGATGGGGAATCCCAAGAGGAATTGCGCAGATGACAGAAATAGCCCAAGCCTCTTTTTGAGAAATATAACCCCGTTTTTGATGCGGATCCAGTAAAATGGCTGGAAAATTTTTACATACTTTAGCAATATCCATATGACCTCTAAATTGTTATATAAAGTTATTATAATCTTTAATAGTAAATTAGCGCAAACATCAATTTAACAAAATAAATTATACACAAACAACTTCAAAAAATTGCAATTGAAATTTGAGGGTTTGACCAATAATTATTTAACTAGATATAATAACGCTGTGTCATATTATTTAATAACATATTCTATACCGAACGTGGTTCAAAAATTGGGATTTTGACAAGGAGGCTGCTCAAAATTTTTCGTCTGGAACGAGTGACCATTGCCTATGGCCAAGGCACGAGTGAAGACAAAAATTTTGATGCAAAGCCGACGCGGTCAAAAACCAATTTTTGAATCACGTTCGGTATATACCGAACGTGGTTCAAAAATTGGGATTTTGACAAGGAGGCTGCTCAAAATTTTTCGTCTGGAACGAGTGACCATTGCCAATGGCCAAGGCACAAGTGAAGACAAAAATTTTGATGCAAAGCCAACGCCGTCAAAAACCAATTTTTGAACCACGTTCGGTATAAATAACTTCAGGTATGGTTCATGCAATATATCAAATGCGGCTCTCACATCTTCACAGTTGCAGACTCAACTCCTCAAACAAAACAGCCTCTTTCAGAAAAGCAGCAAAAGATTCAAAAGAAGGCACTGGAGACCCTTTTTTCACACAAAACCTGTAAGTCCACCACAGAAGATCGTACCGAATCCGCAATTCTAACTACTTTTAAAAAAAACAATAAAACTACCTATCAATTAACCAATTATGATGGTGAAAATCATGAAATATCGACGATTGAATTAGTTAAAAAAGCTGATAAAAAACTCATCGATCTTCTTCTTCAGGAAGTTGGAGAGAAGAGGGAGCTTAGACTAACTCGAAACCACAACGCAGAAAAAGTCGACAGAATGATTAGAGAACATAAAAATTTTGGGACTTTATATTTATGGTCGTCCGGTGGAGGAGGACATAGATCTGCCAAAGACGCTAAATTGGAAGAGGAGGCTCTCGCGTTAAAACAGGAAATTTACAGCCGCTTGAGCGACGACCCTGATATGGCAAAAGAAAAGTGTGAATTCTTACAAGAAACGCACAAGTTTATTGACTGGTGTAAACAAATGGGACATATACAGGAAGCAGACGTCTTAGTCAAATACCTGAAAGTTGTCGGGAAGAAAAGCGTAGATCAGTGGGACTCAGCCCAACGCAGCGGCAACGTTTCAAAACAAGAACATCTTGCCATGCTCCAACCGGTTTCCGATGTTGTTTTTGCCTTTCCCGTATTTTTCGGTGTGCTCAAAGACCTTTGCAAATCTCGTCCGCAAAAAGTAGTCTGCACAGAGGCAATGGCAATAGGCTCTATCCTTCTAGCTATTAAAGTGTACAACATGTTTTTTAACCACAGCAAGGAACCGGTCAAACTTCATCTGTATTTGACCGATATGCCAACGAGCCTTTCGGAACATTTTTTTGGCCCCATGAGAAAGCTCTTCTCCTTTCTGGGGAAAAAAAATCTCATTCTCTACACAGCCCCTCCCAATGACCCTGCCATCGATCTGACAAAATTATGTAATTTGAAACAGGCCAATATCCGCTACCTAAAAATTGAAGAGCTGCCCGTTCGTCCTGCATTCATTGAAGCCGCAAGCCATTATGACAAAGAAAAACCCTTGCAATTAAAGTTAAGCTGCGAAGAGGAGCTTCAATTGCTTCAGGGCGTATTAAAACATCAAAAGGCAAAGTTTAGTCCTGCTGCCACAGAAACAACCGGGGCTCAAGATATCTCCTGGCCCATTGATGAAAACGATGAGGCTTATTTTCTCATGCTGGGCAGCCAGCCGACCAGCGACTCTATCATCGCTTATGTCGATGAATTTGTAAGAAAAGCTCGCGACAACCCTTCACAGCAGTATAAACTGTTTGCTTTTGCGGGAAAATTCTCTGACGATTGTTTTTACAAAACACTTTGCCAGCATATTACGCAAATCACCCCTTGGCCTTTGAATTTGCTTGTTACCCCTCTTTCTTTCCAGGATCCGGCACATTTGGTCAGCCTGGAGCTCAAATGCCACACGATTACAAGGTCTGGCGGCCTTACGATCATGGAATTGCTCGTCCTGGAAGAGACAAATAAGAATGCAAAGAATCCAAGGAAACGATTCATCCATGCTGAAAGCGTGAAAGAATCGATGCCATTGCACCTGATGCCTTTAGAATATGTGCCCAAACAGCTCAAAATCAAACCGATCAAAACTTATGAAAACAGCATTCCCTTAAGAACATTGGCAGAGAGCATTCCCCTATGGGAAAGGGGCAACTATTTTTACCTTAAGCAAAGCCTTGAAAATCATCATAATGTCTGCAGGGTCATCAATCCTTCTATCCTTTTTTCCGATCCTGAGGTTGACACCTCAAATTCAATTTAGTAGTATAACGCCGGGTGTTTAGTTTTTTCGTTCCTAGCTTGGGGCTTCATGCTATTACCTATAGGTTGTACTGACTTTAATTCAACACAAAGGCACAAAGTCACCAAGACACTAAGAAGAAAGGTGCTGATAGCATAATTTCTTTGTTTCTCTGAGTCTCCGTGCCTTTGTGTTGAATTATTATAGATGAAGCTTAAAAAGGGCACGAATACGAAAGAAACAAGTTCAATTTACCATGTGAATTGCTTTAAGGAATACCTCCTATGCCTCATTCAGATTCTATCATCGCCATATATCAGGACGTCTATGACGTAGTCATTCCCGATCTCGATTATTACTTGCGCCAGATTGATTGCCGCGATGGATGCCCCGTCAATACAGACCCGCGCGGTTATATGCTCGCATTGCATGCCGGAAATTTTTTAGAAGGTTATAAAATTGCAAGGGGCCCAAATCCTTTTGCCTCCATTTGCGGGATGATCTGCGGAGCTCCATGCGAGATGACCTGCCGCCGGGACCGCGTAGATAAGGCTTTGACTATCCGCGCCCAAAAACGTTATCTTTCAGAATGGTTTGGGATGGATAAGCAAGCCCATATCCGCTCTTTAGAAATGAGCTATGCAAGAGGATCTACCAGGCCAGAACCAAACGGCTTAAAGATTGCCTGCATTGGAGCCGGAGTCGCATCGATGACGGCTGCTCACGACCTCTTGAGGATAGGATATTCTGTCGATATTTATGAGATGATGGATAAACCGGGAGGGATGTTGACATACGGGGTTCCCACCTATCGTTTAAAAAAAGACATTACCTTTAACGAATGCGCTGCAATCGAACATTTAGGGGCGCATATCCACTACAATGTAAAAGTCGGGAAGGATATCACCTTGACGGAACTTCAACAGCGGTACGATGCTGTCTTTCTCGGGATTGGTCTATGGAAGTCAAGGGATCTGCAAATTCCCGGGGCTGATGCATCCGATATCATTCGGGGAATTGAATATTTGCGCGTTCGCTGCGTCGACAAAGAATGGAAAATTGGGCAGGAAATGGTGGTAATCGGAGGAGGCAATGTTGCCTTCGATGTGGCAAGATCCTCCTTGCGCAATGGCGCAAAAAAAGTCATTATGGTCTGCCTGGAAACCCGCGATGAACAAACTGCCGATGAATTTGAGATCGAAGATGGTCTTGAAGAGGGAATTGTCATCATTAACCGCGTAGCTCCCATTGCAGTAGAGCGCAACAGCCAAGGAAAAATAACCGGCCTTCGCGTACAACAAATTTATTCCCTGTTCGATTATACCGGACGGTTTTCCCCTCAAATGATCCCAAACGCCGAGTATGTCATCCCTTGCGACACCATTGCCCTGGCAATTGGACAATCGATGGATGCAGAGATATTTACCGGCTGGGACAAAAAGGATGAGCTGATCGTAGAAAAAGGGGTCATTAAAACAGAAAAAAACACAGGAAGAACTTCTGTAAAGGGAATCTATGCAGGAGGGGACGCAGCATTTGGAGCTGCACTTTTTATTACCGCGATCAAACAGGGCCAGGAAGCTGCAAGGGCGATTGATGCAGACTTGAGGGGGACAAAACCTTATCAGGAGTTCGTAGGCGAATTTACTGAAATTTCTCCCATAAGGGATAAAGAATATCTGCATACAAAATGGGCGCTGCCAACTATGCAGCCACCGCGCGAGCGCATAAAAAACCATCACCTTGTAGAAAATAATTACTCCGAAGAAGCAGCTAAGGCTCAAAGCAATCGTTGTTTGCAATGCCACATCAGCCCCGTATTTGATGGAAATCTCTGCATTAAATGCAATGGATGCGTCGATGTTTGTCCTTGCAACTGTTTAAAGCTAGTTCCGGTCAGCAAAATGAATTTAGATTTAGGGACAGGAGATTTACGACGCGCCGTCGATAACTTTTATGGAGTCGACTCACGGCTCTTAAGTCAAGAAGAGATTGACGAGATGGGCTCTGCGATGTTAAAAAATGAGGACCTGTGCATCCGTTGCGGACTTTGTGCCGAAAAATGCCCGACGCAAGCTGTAACTATGGATGTAATGAATTATTCGTTCCGCTGGGTTGGGTAACGGGTACATTGAAGCTGTATGTGTGAAAGTTTACGTGCCCGTGAGCGTGCCCGTGCCCGTGCCCGAGCAATAAAATTATTCCGCTGTTCTTTGGTAACAGCCTTATTATAAATGAATTTTAATAAATTCGGGCACGGGCACGGGCACGCTCAAGGGCACGAAAACAATTCTTCGTTCACGATGTGTATATCATGTTTTGGTGTTTATTGAGTTCGATCCTTTTAAGCTTAGGTGGAATCATGAGTTATGTCTATTATTTGCGCAAAGGGCAATTCGACGACAGCGAAGATGTCAAATATCAAATGTTTCGGGATAAGGATGAATAACAGATGCCAAAATATCGCAACTCATTAAACAACGATTATGACGATCGCGATCCCCTCATCTCCCGCCGTTCCTTTCTTGCCATGATGGGAGTCGGTGCTTGTTTGCTCGGTGCCGGAACGTTGACGGGAGCCTCTTTACTTGGATTTCTTTATCCAAATGCGATGAAAACCCCGCCAAGTATTTTTTCATTGGGACGCCCGGAAGAAGTCCTTGCCCACGAAGGAAAAATATTTAAACCTAAACAAAAGGTCTTTGTCGAATCCAAAGAGGGAAAAGTACGCGTACAGACCGCCGTTTGCACACATCTTGGATGTACGGTAAACATGGTCGATACCGGGTATGCATGTCCCTGCCATGGTTCGACCTATGATCAATACGGGAGAAATACTGGGGGGCCAGCTCCGCTCCCTCTGGTTTTCTTCACTGTCTTTAAAGGAGCTTCCGGAGATATTATGGTCGATAAGTCCAAGACATTATTGGACTGGAACGCCGCCTGGTATGCGCCTAGTGCCTAATACCTGAGGAGTAGTTTTCGTGCCCGTGCCCGTGCCCGTGCCCTTGCCCGAATCCTATTACCCATAAGTCCAATAAGCAATTCAACGCTGAGACGCTGAGGCGCGAAGACACAGAGGAAAACTGTATACAAGGAATCTAGAAAGCTTGATTTGATTCACTCACTTTTATCGGCAATCCAAAAGATGAATATGTACGGGCAAAGGCACGGGCACGCTCACGCATAGTTTTACCCACAAGTAAACAAAAACCTTTTTAAGCGTTATCTATAATAAATTCAACACAAAGGCACGAAGTCCCAAAGAAACAAAGAAATTTTGACCTGTAGACCCTTCTCTCTTAGTGTCTTGGTGTCTTCGTGTCTTTGTGTTGAATTAAATCTATACTTATGGGTAACAGGATGCGCACACGGGCACGGGCACGCTCACGGGCACGTAACCATTTCAATTTGGAGAAGTGTATCCATGCATCTTCATTATGGCTTTGTAGATTTCAGAGCAAAGCAAAATGCTAAAAGTCCCGCTTTGGTCATAGTAATAATAAATTTCCTTCTTAATCACTTCTTCCGGCTTGCCGGTCTCTTTCATTAATTTTTCACATAATTTATTTGCTAAATCATGCATTTCTGAAGCCCTGTCCCATACTTCGATCTCTTTGATTTGGTGCACGGTCATATTTGCCTCTAAGGAATTTGGCACTGGAGGAGTCACTGTCAGTACATCCTTTAAAAATCTCCGGTATGCGTTCGCAGCACGGTGCCGGCTTAACCCTGAGCTTTGTGTTAAATATTTAAAGACGTTTACATCCTTCCCTGCACAGTCGGCAATAAAAACCTCCAGCTGATTAAAATTAAATGGGGCATTTGTGAGAGGTTTTATCGCCCTTAAGACATAGGGTCCATCGCATGGTTTCTTCAGTAAAATCGTCGAGGCAGACAAGATTTGTGTATTTTTTCCTGAACATTTCTGTACCTGTCCTTTAACCAAACTAATAATGACAGCCCCAAGCGGGTCAGTTTTACAATCGCGTGACCATTGATAATCCTTAATCGAATGCAATCGCTCCACTAAAGCCACACGTCCCCCGCATAACATATCGATGAATTGTACAGGTTCAATCCCCTCGTGTTCCCCCTCTTGTGCCCAAGTCCTGTCGGCCACCTGTTTTATCGGCAAAGTAGCCGGGCCTTGTCCTATCCAGGCAATCTTGTCTGGATGGTTCTCGACTGTAAACACCCGAATTTTTCCCGTATCTTGAACATCGGGGTGTAATTCGCTCCCTAAAATGATCTCATGTCCTCCATAAGGGATCTTAACCCCAGGCTGTAGTGTTTTACGCCATTTCATCGTTTTCTTATCCGGCAAACTAAATGCTTCGCATTTTACCGGGGGGATTTTTTTCTTATTCCCAACGCTTAAGGAATAAGCTAAAGCCCCCGTTCGTTCCAGATTTTCCTTTCGATCGCCTGATTCACTGCAGTAGTAAAGAATGGAGGAGAGCACCTGAAACAGTTTCAATTTGGGCGTCTTTACCTTATTTATTTGTTGTACCCAGGCTTCAAGCTCTGCCTCTTCACTGCCCGTTAGTTCTCCATTAGAGCCCTTTTTATGTAAAATATAATAGGGAATAGGCGCGCCAATATACCCCTCTGCATCGATGATCCGTTGCAAGTTTTTCATCGCCCCGCATCGGCTACCGGAAAGTCTGCTTAAAGATGCTGCATTTATCCGTTTTAAAAGATCAGGATCTTGATCTAACAGTTTAAACATTCTCTTAGTTGACATATTCCATGAGGTGATCTGTTTTTTTATCTTGTGGATGTCCGGATCGAGGAAATCTTTTTGAGCCGCGAGCCTGGCAATGGATTGTCTGTAAGCGGAAGAGAGCTCTCTGATCGACTCCAATTCCCGATCAAAAATTTCGGTAGTATGGCTCATTGCCTTTTGCAGTTTGAGACTGCAAAGATTTTGCACCACGAACGGGCTTGCCAACCAATAAAAACATCGCCAAAGACGTCCAAAAAAAGAATTGGAACAATAGATGCGGGTTCCCTTATGGTTTGGAATAAGTGTAATTGATTTTGAATGAGCGGCTGAGTAAATTTCCTGAAAATTATGGCGTAAAATGTTAACGGAATTCATGGGAAATAGGAATGTCTTAAGTACTTGAGAGTAAAATCTTTATATGTTATGTATTTTGCGGGTAAAATCGTTTGGTGCCAAACACACTTCTTTTCTTTTGTTCGATTTGTTCGATTCCTTCCGTGTGCTGCTCTTCTGCTGATTCCTCAGCTCTGGAAATTCTACGACTGGTTTCATATGTTTCATGACGGGAATGCCAGCACCTCTTCTCCACATCCTCTACATCAAAAGTATAGTAGGTCACAAGACCATCTTCTAAACAAATCCATTTGATATAATTGGGATCTATATAGCGGCCAAAATAGCTTTCAAACGTGATATAAATTTCCAAATTTTTAGGCAATAGAGGGGCACTTGTCAATTGACTTGCAATGTCATCATTCAGGTTGATTCTGCTCAACAAATCTTCTGTCAGATCGACGATAAGATCTCTCGCCTCGCACATTTCCATAATATTTTGAGTGATAAACTCGAGTTGGAGCCCATGGATGCCGTCATCATAAAAGGCCTTGGCTTGCTCTAGAATTAAATGCTTATTGTATTTCAGCTCTGTCGTAAATTCTTGAAGCACGTAGGTCAGCTCGACGGAATCGATCTGAAAAAGCGGACCTGAACGGACAGTAGATGCTTCATCTGAGAAAAAAGGATAGCTGTTCGGAGAGCATCCGGTAGTAAATAAAAAAAGGACTGCCATAAACGCTTGAAAGATTTTCTGCATATCTTGCCTTAAGGAATATTGATATAGAAGCTTCATTCTAGACGAACATCAATTTTGATTCTACGAAAAATTTAACGTGAATCACAAATTGCGTGCCCGGTTAAAAAAGGGACAATAAGGACAATAAGGACACCAATTAAGGACATTGTAAGGCATGTCCCCAATGTCCTTAATTGGTGTCCTTATTGTCCTTATTGTCATTATTGCTGTTTTTACTTCATTAATTTACTTAAAATTTGAATTTAATGAAATTAATTTATATAATTAAATTTATAAAGCACTATTACTTAAAATAGTTAAAATAAACAAATAATTTAATTTATTAAATGTAAAGGATGGCAATATGAGCATGGACCTTGGTCGACCATCTTCATCTATACCCGCATCCGACATCCCTGTTACCGTTTCCGGTGCAAAGGGTACTGCCTCTGAAGCAAAACACACCGTTGGAGGAATTGAGTTAACTTTTAAGGAAATGAAAAAAAATCAGGCAAGTTCCTCGATCGGTATGGAAGTCACTTTTAGCATCTCGGGGAAAACAGTCACAAAATATATTTACATGGGTGTGGATCAACAATATAAAGACACAGAGGCAGAGCGTAAGGTCGCCCATGAACAGCTAATAGAAGGGGCAATTGCCATCACTAAAGCCTTAGTTGCGCAATATTCAGAAGGAGACAAGGGGCATGAATTAGAAGAACCAACTGTTTTGAAACAATTAGACGAGTACCATTTCAGCAAAACTGCCACAGGCGAGATCAAACAGACGTCGGATAAAGTAGATAAAGTGATTGGTCAAGTCGCAAGCGGTAAAGTACTTAATCCAAATACTAAAGAGGAAATTACCGAGGAGCAACTGAATAGTATAGGAGAATCCATGTTGAGAAGGTATCAGGAGTATAAGAAAACCCACCCTAATGTATCTCTTGATTCCATCCCTAAATCTCCCGCAACAGCCGAGCAGCCTGCAGTCACCCATCATTCTCCTGAGGAATGCCGCTTTCTTTGCGATTTTCTGCATGGAGGCCATCACGTCAAATTCAATAAAATAGCCGATGAAATGAAAAAAAAGCCAACATGGGAAACAGACCTCAAGGGATATATCAATGAGCTTGGAAACAACCAAATTACAGCGTTTTTAATGCTAAAAAAACGGGACCTTAGAGGATTTGATCAGGAGATTTTATTTTCGATGCTCGTTCATGTCCAAGAAGCTGCCAAAGCAAAAAACATTTCCGTTGGAGAGGACTTTTATTTGCTCATCGCCCATTTATCAGTACCGATACATAATCATGTCGTGTTAGAGAAAAAAGGGAAAGGCGCTGTCAATGTCGTTTCCAGTTTTACCGCTCCGGATGGCACTACATATATCTTTAAACCATCTCCCGACACATTGAGCCGAAAAGTAAAAATTAAAGAACAATTGGCCGGAACGGCTGCAGCATCGGGAATTCCGCCAGGCGATGCAGCCCATCTACCCTCCCGTGCAGTGGCAAGTTCCTGCGTAGACACTCTTTTGTATGGCAATGACACTGTTTCGGTTAAAACCCAATTTGCCATTATCAATGGCCAAAGGGGAATTATGATGTCCGAAGCAACCGGAAAAAGCCCAAAAACAGTAGAGGGAACAGAAGAGGAATATACGATTAGTGACCCTAAGATCCAGCAAAATATCGATACGCTCATCCATGCAGAAAGTCCAGTCACAGATAAGACCCTGCAAACGATTGCCCGTTTGCTCAATTGCCGCAAAGTCCGGGTAAAATTTGATCTTATGGGAAAAAATTACAAATTAATGATCACCCCGCTCAGCACTCTGATCAATTTTGATCCTGATAACCGTGTAACTGCACAAGGATTGCTTAAACTTCAAATTAAAGACTTCATTACCGGCGAATGCGACCGCCATCCATATAATTACTTCATCAACGGAGCTACAGGAAAGGTAACCGGAATCGACGAAGACTGCTGTTTTGGAAGAAATGCGGTCCCCGACAATGTCGATGTTCGCGAGCAGCGGGCGCTGCTTGGTATCATTCCTAATAATTCTTCGTTAATGTTGCGAATGCCCGCCGTGATCACAAAGGAAATCCTCACCCAAGTGAATGCAATGAGTGAAGAAGCATTAAGGGAAACTCTGGAACCTTATATTGCACGAGAGGAACTCGAAGCAACTGTTCAAAGGCTCAACATGCTTAAAAGACACATTAATGACTCAGGAAATTGCCTGGTTGTTGACGACCTGCTTTCCGATGCAGCAAGGGAAAGAATGGATTCCAACAATAGTTATTGGGCAAGGGAAGTGTACCTTTTAGACAGTCAGCAAAAGAGTTGGAATTATTTGAGAAAGGGCATTGAAACATAGAACCTGTAAGTCACCCGAAATGTCCAAGAGAGGTTCTTAAAATGAGGTGGAAAATGAATACTATGCAAAATCATCACCCGGAAAGCTTAAGTGTTGCTAAGGATTTTTTTGAAGAGCAAGGATTGTCATTTCCCTTTATCCCCTCTGCAGAGCTTTCCAGCATCACTCAAGTCCAGGAAGGCATCTTTAGCTCAAGACCTGATCCTGAACCTATTTATAACATTCTGCAATTTGTCCAGGAGGTGTTATCGCACCCTGTTGATGACTATTGTATGTTCGGTTTTGCAGGACATGGAATTAACAGCTGGGCCATGCACTACTATCTTGTCAAAAAGAATTTAGGGGCATTCATTCAACTTCCCTTTGGAGGGGCAATGATCACCGATGAAGAGGCGGTGAAAACCAGAATCAACGGAACATTTCAATCCGTTCAATATATTGCAGAATCCATAGCAAATGCAGGCCACGCACATCTTCTTTCTCCTGAAAAACGGCTGATCATTATTGAAAGCGACTTTTATGGAAAGGGGTGGGGGTGGATTGAAGGCTACCCTGGTGTGATCGATAAAGATCAATGGCATACAGAAGAACCGATTCTTTTAAACGCTTTATGTTCCATTCCCTCTAAAGACAATAAAAACAAGCAGTAAATCAATGAACGAAACACAATCAAATCTACCTCTAAAACGGGTTGACACTACATATTTGACTCCGCGCACAGAGATGATCGGGAAGAAAGATGCTATTTTCAAATATGGAGGAAAGACCTGGACCCATCTCAACAGGATGGGAGTTATTCTCAGACGGCAAATCCAGAAAATCTACAATTTTGTCCGGTCGATTTCCGAAAAAAGACAGCTTACAAGTAATCATGTTCTTAAGGTTATGGAAGACAACGTCAGGAACATGGAGGCCTTTGCCGATGAACTGATCGCGAAGGGTGAAAACGTAAAAAGTTTCAAAGCCTTGACGGATGGGATCAGTCAAACGGAAGAGAGTATTAAAATATTATTTGAATGTGTTCATCGCACCAAAGAGATAAAAAGATGCCGGGAGCTGCAAGAGAAAATCGCTCATTTACATGATAAAAAATCGAATATCGAAGAAATGTCGCATATCAAAAAAGCTGTGAAAGAGCTTGACGGCAGATGCGAAAGTCTGGAACGAAGCGCCAAAAAAACACTCACACCTTTTCAATTAAAAAAAATAGAGCAGCTTAAAAAAGAGATAGAGGCACAAAAAGAAAAGATTGCCCTGCTTATCCAAAACTCTTCCGTTCATTCAGATCAACATGTATTGCATTATGCCAAGGAAGAACTGCAACTTGCAGAACGCTTATTGACAAAATTATCTGATCTGAAAAAAACATCGGCAGCAATTATCATCCAGCGTTTTATGCGTAAAAGACTAAAGAAACCCGAAAAACCAAAGCGTACCGTTGCGACCTCTCTTCAAAGCATTGTGGATAAATATGAACAGATGCAGGCCTCTGCCGGAATAACTTCAGGATCCGCTCCTCCCATGCTCGCAAAAACCACACAAAAAAAATTGAATAAAGACGAATGGGAGCTTCTTACCTTTCAATTGAAAAAAAAACCCGAACACTATAGTGCGAAGGATTTCAACGATATTGCCGATCTCCTAAAAACAAACCGTAATTGGAAGATAGACATTCAAAACATGATGAGCTCAACAAACAGTAGAGAAAAAATTCATAAACAACGACTGGAAATAATGCTCGATGCTTTTACAGGGCAACCCCTTACATATTATCGGGGATATGACCGCGAAGTATTGAGCGTCATTTTAGTCAATCTTTCTGCCGCCGCGGCAATCCTGTACCAAAAAAGAAAAAAACCGGATAAACTCGCCCAATTGGATGCAATGATTGCCCATTTTAATGACACTGCAATTTTCGATAACGTCGAATTAAAACCTCTGGGAAAAGGAAAAGTCAATACAGTTTTCGAATTTACAAAAGATAATGTCTCCTATGTATTCAAACCGGCTTCAGAACACTTAAGCCAATCGACAAAACTAAAGGAAAAATATATTGGCACAGCCGTAGCCTCAGGCATTCCAGCCGGCGATGAGGGACACTTTTCTTCCCGTGCAGTCGCAAGCTCTTGCCTTGACTGTCTATTATATGGCGTTAAAACAGTTTCTGTTAAAACTAGACACGCTGTCATCAATGGCCAAAGGGGAATACTCATGGTTAAAGCAATGGGAAAAAACCCTAAAACTACCAAAATTGAATCAAAACCCATTCAATTAAACGAAACATACCGAAAGATGATCAGCCGCCTGATCACCCCAAATGAAGCCGCAGCTAAAGCTTTGCATCGTACACAACAGGTTCCAAAAGAGAAACTCCAATCGATTGCAGCCATGTTGCAATTGCGCTCAGTTTCATTCGAATTTACTAAAGCCAAAACAGAACAAAACAAAATAGAATGGCAGCTATTCGGCGTGCGCCCTCAGTTCGAACATTTCGATCCTTTCAATCCAAAAATTTTGGAAGGTTTGCTTAAACTTCAAGTAAAAGATATCATTGCAGGAGAATGTGATCGCCACCCCAAAAATTATTTTATCGATCCGAAAGGAAATGTTACGGGGATAGATGAAGATTGCTGTTTTGGTGAACGTGCGATACCAGGGGCTCTTTCCAGGTTAGAGGAAACTCCGGATGTGAGGAGGCAGGGTAACCTCGCAGGAGTGATCCCAAACCAGGGTTCTTTAATGCTGAGAATGCCCGGGGTCATTACTCAGGAAATTCTCGATCAAATCAACAGATGTACAGCAAAGGACCTCTCGCAAACGTTACGCCCTTATATTACTCAAAGGGAACTTGAGGCAACGATTGCCAGATTTACAAAGCTCAAACAACATGTCAACGATGCAAATAAATGCCTGGTTGTCAAAAAAATTGAAGATCTCTTCTTAAAAGATCTAAAGACTAAACCTAATGAAGTTTCCCCGACAGAAGAGAGTTCTTATCAGCAACAACCGACCGACATCCTCACGCGAGAGGCTATTCAAAGGGTCGATGCAAATAACAGCTACTGGGCCAGGGAATACTATCTTTTTGATAGCGCACAAACGAACTGGAATTATCTTCGCAGGGGACTTTAGAAAGAGGGCTCATCGTTGATGAATGCATAAATTCCGGGCAATCCGCGGTAAAATTCTTTATAATCTAATCCATACCCAACGACAAACCGGTTTTCCACTTGAAATAAGACATATTCCGGCACATAAGACGTAACATGGGGAACATTTTTTAACAACAAGACTAAAGATTTTAGACTTTTCGGATTTTTCAATTGAATTTGGGCCATTACTGAAGTCATCGTCTTTCCCGAATCAAACATATCATCAATAACGATCACATGTTGATTTTCCAGCGTAAGACGGTCTAATCCTGTGATGGTCAGTGCCCCCGAACGAGTGCCATTTTGCCCATAACTGCTTGCTGTAATTGCCTGAAGTTTACATGGAACGTCAAGCTCCCGGATCAGGTCAGCCGTTACACAGAGCGATCCTTTCATGATCATAATGAGCGTTAATTCCTCTCCGTCATATTCCTTATTGATTTGCGCTGCTACCTGAAGAATACGTTCTGAAATTTCTTGCGGATGGATAAGTAACTCCAGATTGTCATATGCGCAGCAATTTACATGAATGCAGACGATCATTCCAATAATAGATACAATGGTTTTCATAATTCCCTCTTTAAATATTCCAAAATAAGGTCCCTTGTCTTTTCTAAATGCTCTTCAGTATGTGCCATCGAAACAAAAGATGTCTCGACCTGCGATGGCGGAAAATAAACCCCATGGGACAACATATAACGGAAAAATTGAGAAAAAACTTTAAAATCCAGCTGAGATGCCTCCTCCATGTTGTTCACTTCCTTTCTTCCGAAAAAGATCGTAAACATCGAGCCAATCTGCTGCAGGCACATGTTCAACTGGTTCTTTAAGATAAATTCTTTGACCGGCTTTGTTAAAGAATCGGCTTTCTTATTCAATCTTTCATAAAATCTTGGGGCTTGCACCATTTGCAATGATGTTAAGCCAGCTTCCATGGCCACAGGATTTCCCGAAAGGGTACCTGCCTGATAGACGGCCCCAAGCGGGCTTAAGTTATCCATGATTTCTTTTATTCCGCCAAAAGCTGCAGCCGGAAATCCCCCTCCAATGATTTTACCAAAACAGGTCAGATCAGGAACAATTCCGTAGAGCGCTTGAGCTCCTCCCATCCCAACACGAAAACCGGTAATCACTTCGTCAAAAATCAATACCGCCCCCATCGATGACGTCTCTTCCCGAAGCGCGTGTAAAAATGACCGGCTTGCCGGTACACATCCCATATTGCCTGCAATGGGTTCGACGATAACGGCAGCAATGCGCTCCCGGTATTGGGGATCCGTTAGCAAAGAGCGGAATGCAATCTCGTCGTTATAGGGTAAACAGATCGTATGCCGGATCGTTTCTTCCGGTACACCAGCAGAGGTGGATGTTCCATTCAACCCAAATACTCCTGAACCTGCCTGAACTAAAAACAGATCGGCATGCCCGTGATAATTCCCGGAAAATTTGACCACCAGATCCCGCCCGGTAAATCCTCGTGCAAGGCGGACAGCGCTCATCGCAGCTTCGGTTCCGGAGGAGACAAACCGGATCGATTCTATCGACAAGACATTGTCGATAATCGTCTTTGCAAGCATCCCCTCGACTTCGGTTGTAATGCCGAATGTGGTTCCAAGTGCCATTCGCGAAGTTGCGGCCTTAATCACCTCAGGATGGGCATGACCATGGATCAATGGGCCCCAGGAACCGCAGTAGTCAATATATTGATGTCCATCGATATCATAAATGAGATCTCCCTCCCCTCTCGCAACGACCAGGGGGCTTATGTCCATTCCCTTAAAAGAACGGACAGGAGAATTCACACCTCCTGGCAACAATTCGAGGAGACGGGAATACGATTCTTTGCTTTTTGGACGATCTTTCATGGAATTCCTTTAGAATAATTATTCAACCACAGAGAACACAGGGAACACAGAGTTGTAGAACACAGGGAACACAGAGTTGTATTTTTTTGTTATCTCTCTGTGCATTCTGTGCTCTCTGTGGTAAAATATTTCTTTTAATAAGAAAATGACCTCTCTCTTGAGAGAGGTCATTAGAGCTATTCGCTTACCTGCTGTTTTGAATAGGGAATATTCTTTTTATTTTCTTCCCGGTTATGGAAGTAAAGCATCACAGGGGATGCAATAAATAGAGAAGAAATTGTTCCTACCAGCACTCCAACAGTCATGACCAGTGAGAATGAAAAGATCGATTTACCGCCAAGGAAAACCAATGCCAGCAAGACCAGCAACGTTGTTCCCGATGTCATCAGCGTGCGGCTTAATGTAATATTCAAGGAATGGTTGATCAAATTGGTAAATTTCATCTTGCGATGCAGCTTGCAGTCTTCGCGAATCCGGTCAAACACAATGATGGTATCGTTTAATGAATAACCGATAATCGTCATAATAGCGCCCACAACCTGAAGATCGATCTGGATCGCAAAGCCCAGTTTATGGAAGAGAGCCATGATCCCAAGCGTGATCACTATATCATGCACAAGACCGACAACAGCGCCAAGAGCATAGGCAAATTCAAAGCGGATGGTGATATAAAGTAAAATACTGACCAATGCAATCGTCAAGGCAATGATCGCATTATCGCGCATTGCTTCAGAAAATTGACCGCTCATGACCGTCCAATCTCTGTCTAATAGTTCTAATTGGGATTTTTGAATGTTCAATCCCCCTTTCTGCAAGCTATCGACAACCCAAACCAACCTCGGATTAGATTGATAGGGATAAGCAAATCCCCCTTCTTTTACCTCTTCGGGAAGATGATGGAACGGATGGCCCGGTTCTTCCATGCTAACGCCAAACTGCAAACGAATCTGATTCGGACGGCTAAGCTCGCGGACCTGGAAATCGTTGGATATGGCACCAGCGGCCTGCAAGGCATTAGCTGCAAGCTCTCTGTAGCTGAGATCTGTCTCTTTGTTCTGCAGCTCGACAACCAGTGAATATCCTCCTGTAAAATCCATGCCGAGCATCGTATGACGCTGCGAAATGAATAAAAAGATCCCGGCAATCATCACAACAAGGGAGATTGTCACAGCTTTTTTTGTCTGTGCCATAAAATCAAACGAAGTCGCCCCAATGAATTGCGACATTTCGAGCCTTTTATTTTCCGGATTTTGCACCCATCCGGCAAAGAAGTAACGGGTCATGAAAAGCGCCGTGAACATGGATGATAAGATACCGACTATCAAAGAAACAGCAAACCCCTTGATCGGTCCTGAATCAAACTGGACCAGGATCAGCGCAGCAATGATTGTCGTGATATTTGAATCGATAATTGCTGTAAATGCTTTGCGATAACCTGCCTGAATAGCAGAAGCAATACGGCCCGAAACTGCAAACTCTTCGCGAATGCGTTCAAAGACCAAAACATTGGCATCAACAGCCATACCGATCGTCAGCACGATACCGGCAATTGTCGGAAGGGTCAGAGCAGCACCTAAATTCTGCAAGACTCCCCACATGATCAAAATGTTTAGCAATACTGCGCACGATGCGACAAGACCTGCAAAGCGATAATAGGCAACCATCGCTATCACGACAAGCGATACAGCAACGAGCGATGCGATAATCCCTTTTGCACGCTCTTCTTTTCCTAATTCAGGACTGACGTTTTGTTCTGAAAGAATTTTCGGAGTGAATGTCAGGGAGCCGGCCTTTAAGTCGGCAGCAAGCTGATTGATCTCACGCTGAGAAAACCTGCCGCTGATCCTCCCGCCATCGCGTAAAGCAGCATGAAGCGTTGGCATGCTCACAATCGAATCATTTAAGATCACAGCCATGCGCCATCCTTTGCCCTTAGTGACAGTTTCTTTGGATGTTCCTGCAATCCTGTCTTCTGCAAATTGCGACGTCCAGGCATACAGATCATCGCGCGGGCTATCCGAGGAGCGATCTATCCCCGTATAAGAACGTCTGACGCCAAAAGACAAAACATTACCCTCCGTTGAGTCATACCCGGCCTGAATATTATTAAGGCTGGACCCTTCAAGAGCATAGTGAGCAAAAACAATGACCAGGGGATGTGTCTGATTTTCCCATTCCATAAAATCACTTCCACGCTGCACAGCAATTTTACTCAATGTATCGTTGAACGAGGCGGATATAGTGGTATCTTTTGGATTTGCCAATCGAAGGCCATTTTCCCACAAAACAGTTGCCTCTTCGCTGCGGGGCCGAGTCTGCTGTCCATCAAGGGATTCGCCTCCTAAATGCTGCCAGGCAATTTCGTTAATGCTTTCCACATCTTTGCGGTTCGTCACAACGGCTTCATTCCACACATTTTGCAAGAAGCGGTTGGCAGACTCATTTAAGTGGGAGGCAGCAGAAGAAAACTTCTCATTGACTATATGAAAATACATTGCCGATGCTTTGACAAGCTCAGCTGCGGTCAACCCTTGCGATCCCGGAAATTCGAGAATGATATTGTGATTCTCAATATGGATGTTGCGCTCCGAAACCCCCATGGAATTGATCCGGTTGTAGAGCTCATTGACAGCTTGATTTAAGTCATCGGGATTCGTCACGACGCGATTGTTGTGATCTCTAAGACCAATGCGCACTGTCTTTCCTCCCGACAGATCAAGACCCCATTTTAAGATTTTGCGGTCATCTCCGCGGAAATACTTAATAAAACTTAATTTAAAGTTTTCCCAATAGGCATTTTGAGTAGGGGCCGGGACTTTATAGCGGTTAGCCGAATAAATATCGACCTGAGCCGTAGAGTACTCTTCTTTCCATTTCAAAAGATCTTCCTGGACCAGATCGTCAATTTTGTTAAGAGTAAGCAAACGCTGCTCTACATCGCTAAAATCAAGTACAGCATGCTTTTTACTTCCCTTCACCGAGAAAGACTCTCTGGTTGCTTTTAACAAGTTGCCATAGTAATCGCTCAATTCAAAGATATAGTCTTTGCTAAATTGAGGATCGATCCCAAATGAGGATCCCGCATATCCAATAAATCCATTTTGCTGTAACAGCTTGCTTAATTCGTTGACATCTGCGACAAATTGCTTAGATGCTTCAGAATTTGGGTTTTCTTTCGCTTTCTGCATGATGTTTTCCATGCCGCGCGCAATCACATAAATCGATCCGGAACGAAAGCCCGGAAGAGGAGGAGCATCTGAAGTGGACGGGGCATAAATCAACAAACCTAATTTCTTTTCTTCCGGTTTTAATTTTTGGAATAAGGCAAAGTCCATAACCGGGTAATGATCTTTTGACAGATCGACAGCTTTTGGTTGCCATATGGAATTTAATTGAGAGAGCAAAAGCGTTGTTTGCTTTTCTGCAAGATACCCTAAATTAAACGCGATAAAGCTTTGAGTATCCAATAAATTGTTCAATGACAGAACGAACCCGTCTTCATTGGGAACAAAGGTCTCATCTGCAATGCGGGAACTGTAAGCAATTTCATTAATGACAAACTGATTTAAGCGCTCTTTGCGATAAACTGCCTCCTCCGTTTGTTCGTTTGAATTACGCAACTGAAGCACATCCGGATAAAAACCTAAAGAAACCTGATCTGTCGACCAATCGATCACGAGTGACTGAATAAAAGGATTCCTCCCTTGAAGGTTCACTACCTGCCGCAATCCTTGCGGATCTGCTTTTTTAAATTCGGCATAAATCTGCCCGATCGTCAACGGAGCTGTAGTTCCTTTAAATGCATCGGTATTCTTTTGAACAATCCCTAATGCAGCATTGAGTGTTGCTAATTGTCCGGACAAAAGATGGAGCAGCCGCTGCTTGCCAGGTTCGATGGTGACCCCCTCATCTTTATTTTTCTGCTGTTCGGACTGCAAGGCTGCCTGTTCTTTTTCAATTTGCGTCTTTGCCTTATTCAATTGGGCGATGAATTTAGTGGCCAAATTTGCTGAATCTGAACCGCCCGCTGAATCTACCCCCCCTTTGCTCTGTAAAAACCAACGGTAGTAGCGCATTGCCATTTCAGGATTCGTTTTGCCAACAATATTATCTATATCCACGATCTCTTTGGCTAAGGAGAGCATCGCCTCACTCGAAAAGGTGTCGGGGTGTAGAATAATGGTATTCAAGTCTGTACTAGCTTTACCGGGCCCCCCAAATGCCAGTGCGAGCTGAGCTACCCGATCTTCTACCAATTGTCTATAAAACGGTGTGATTTTTCCCTCGGCATCATGTTTAAAGGAGAATTGGAATAATTTGGACAATTCCTCCTGATTCAAATGCACCTGGATTTTACGGGCAACTGTGACCACTTCCGGGTGGTCAGAAGTCCCTTGATATAACTCTAGTTGTCCTGGAGCAAACGTGACCAATGAACCGGC
>Ga0207078_1001_pt1 | contig 114859 bp, 111 predicted proteins | sample Alteio_BWMinHeat_60_FD_153579 | JGI IMG/M metagenome (GOLD analysis project Ga0207078, IMG submission 153579) | Enriched cells from forest soil in Barre Woods Harvard Forest LTER site, Petersham, Massachusetts, United States -... | ecosystem: Environmental > Terrestrial > Soil > Temperate forest... | reverse complement strand
GAATACAACAAGAGAGAAATCAGGCGAGAAATGAACGAGATCAAGCAAGACGAGAGAACAATCTGCTGAGCCTGGACCTAGATCAAGCAAGACGGGACCTAGATCAAGCAAGACAGGAACGAGACCAGGCGATACAACAGAGAGACGAACGTCCTATCTAAACACTCCCCCAACCAAGGCGACTCTTGTCCCGCTCCGCTGAGGCTGCTACACTGCGGCCTCAGCAAGGAAGGAGAGGCCATGGCCTGGGTCTTAAGCAATATTGGACGGGTTTTCTTAGACTTTTTAGCCACAACAGGACGGCTTGTTCTGTTCTTCTTCTCCGCCCTCTTCCAAGGCGTGAGGCCTCCCTATTATTGGAACCAAATGGTGCGTCAATTCTGGGAAATTGGCTATCTTTCTTTGCCCATCGTAGGCCTCACGGCCCTCTTTACGGGAATGGTTCTCGCCCTTCAAAGCTATACCGGATTCTCCCGATTTAACGCCGAAAGCGCCATTGCCAGCGTGGTGGCCCTTTCCATGACCCGTGAACTGGGTCCTGTGCTGGCGGGCCTCATGGTCTCAGGACGCATTGGCGCCGCGATGGCCGCTGAAATTGGCACCATGCGCGTCACAGAACAATTGGATGCACTTGTGACCCTTTCCACCAACCCCAAAAATTATCTCATTTTTCCACGCCTCCTGGCGGGTGTCACCATGCTCCCCCTGCTCGTCCTCGTGGCCGATACAATCGGAATTTTTGGTGGATATGTGGTTAGCGTCCATCGCCTTGGGTTCAACCAAGCCCTTTACTTGAAACAAACGTTTGATTTCATCAAGACAGAGGATGTGACCTCTGGCCTCATCAAAGCCACCGCCTTTGGATTTATCATTACGCTCATGGGATGCTATCATGGATTTAACTCAAAGGGGGGCGCCCAAGGGGTTGGAAAAGCAACCACTTACGCTGTCGTTTCTTCCTCGATCCTGATCCTCTTTGCGAACTATCTCCTCACTTCTCTCCTCTTTGAGACGCGCTGAGATGACGCCGAAGTTTTCCCTTCACCATCTACATAAAAACTTTGGATCTAAACAGGTTTTGCGCGGCACCACCCTGGATATTATGCCCGGGGAATCCATGGTGATTATCGGCGGGTCGGGCACAGGAAAATCCGTCCTCCTCAAATGCCTCCTGGGCCTTTTAACAGCCGATGCGGGCACCCTCAAAATGGATGGATGGGATATCATCGGCGAATCAGCTGCTCAAAATATGGCTCGCCTTCAAAATATTGGGGTGATGTTTCAGGGCTCCGCCCTTTTTGATAGCCTCACCGTGTGGGAAAACGTCGCCTTCCGCCTCATTTATGCCCAAGGCATGTCCCGCAAGAAGGCCCGCACGATTGCCCTCAAAACCCTCGAATCCGTCGGCCTCAACGCCACAGTTGCTAAAATGTATCCAGCCGAAATCTCAGGAGGCATGCAACGCCGGGTGGCCTTGGCCCGCGCCATTGCCACCCAACCCCAGGTCCTCTTCTTTGATGAACCCACGGCAGGTCTGGATCCAATTTTTAGTACCATTATTAATGACCTGATCTCCCACTCGGTCAAAGAACTCGGCGCCACCGCTGTCACCATCACCCATGACATGAAAAGTGCCCGCCAGATTGGCGACCGGATTGCCATGCTTCACGAAGGCAAAATTATTTGGTGCGGCCCCGCTGCTGAGATTGATCAGTGTGAGGATCCTTATGTCCAGCAGTTTATCCACGGCCTCCCCACGCCGCACGGAAAAGTCTAATGGCGCGCTCAACTTCCCAGTATACCTGTCAGTCCTGTGGCAGCTGTTATCCCAAGTGGACAGGGAAGTGCGAGGGCTGTGGCACCTGGAACAGCTTGGTGGAGGAAACTGTCTCTCATTCCTTTCAAAAAAAACCCGGCCTTAAGTCCCAAAAAATAAGTTTTTCCTCTTTGCAGGACGTCTCCGAACCCCTTCCCCGGCTCCTCACCGGCATCAGTGAGTTCGACCGGGTCTGTGGCGGCGGCCTTGTCCCCGGCTCCATCATCCTCGTTGGGGGCGATCCGGGCATCGGGAAATCGACCCTCATGCTCCAAGTGGCAGCGGCCATCAGCACAAAGACACCCTGTGTGTATATTTCTGGGGAAGAATCGGCGGATCAAGTACGCCTCCGCGCCAAACGCCTTCATGTGGCCCATACGCCTGTGGGGCTTGCCACCACAACCCATATCGGGGATATCCTCAAATCCCTTCAGGGGAACGCCCACGTAGCCGTCATTGATTCCATTCAAACCATGTTTGTGGAAGCCTTGGAAGCGGCCCCTGGCAGTGTATCTCAGGTCCGTGCGAGTGCGCATGAGCTGATCCAATTTGCCAAAAAGCATGACATTACCATCCTCATTGTGGGTCATGTCACAAAAGAAGGCACCCTAGCCGGCCCGCGTGTCCTCGAACACATGGTCGATACCGTCCTCTATTTTGAGGGCGAACGGGGACACCACTTCCGGATTCTCAGGTCCGTCAAAAATCGCTTCGGCCCCACCGATGAAATTGGGGTCTTTGAAATGACCGATAAGGGCCTTGGGGAAGTGCCCAACCCTTCCGCCCTTTTCCTTTCCGATCGAGCAGAAGATATGAGCGGATCATGTGTCTTTGCAGGCATTGAAGGGACCCGCCCCTTGCTTGTGGAAATCCAAAGTCTTGTGGTCTCCTCCTCCCTCGGCACGCCGCGACGCGCGGTTGTCGGATGGGATACAGGGCGCCTTTCCATGATCCTTGCCGTTTTGGAAGCCCAGTGTGGCATCATCTGTAGCAATCGGGATGTCTTCCTCAACGTCGCGGGAGGCTTACGCGTTTCTGAACCAGGTGCAGACCTGGCCGTTGCCGCCTCCCTGCTCTCCTCCCTGGCCAATACGCCTCTGCCCAGAGACGCCGTCTTTTTCGGGGAAATCGGCCTTTCCGGAGAAATCCGCCCCATTTCTCAACAAGAAGCCCGCCTCAAAGAGGCCTCCAAACTTGGCTTCAAAACAGCCTTTGCCCCTAAACCTCTTGTTGTACCGGGCCTCACCGTGATACCGTTGGCCCATATTACCGACTTAGCCCATATGTTAGAGTCCAAACCTCAACAGCGCCTGCCGCAAGGAAGATCCGCATGACACTGACAACGTCCGCGATGGTTGATGGGGGAATTCTTCTGATTCTCGCCGTTTCCATTCTCATCGGCATCCTGCGGGGCGCCACACGGGAAGTCTTAGGAATCGCCGGATGGGCGGGGGCTTTTGCCACCGTCTTTTACGGACTCCCCCTGTGCCGTCCCTTAGGCCGCCAGTACATCCACACCCCCATGGTGGCCGATGCCGTGACCGCAGGCCTCTTGTTTGTCCTTTCCTTAGCTGTCTTCATCATTATCAGCCGCCTCCTCTCTTCCTGCATCAAGGGCGGCCTTCTCGGCGGCCTGGACAGGTCCCTGGGTCTGGTTTTTGGATGTCTACGAGGGGCCCTTATCGTATGTCTTCTCTATCTTGGGATGGCCTTTTTCTATGCCCCTCAGCCAATCCCCTCCGCAATTCAAACCGCCCGCTTCATGCCTTGGGTGAAGGTAGGCGCTGAGCAGGTCGCAACCCTCATCCCAAAGGACTACCTTCCCCAAGATCGCCCTTTGCACGCCCTCACAACCCCCAGCGGCAGCGAGCTCCTCAACAATCATTTTGCAACCGTTGAAGAGGCCGTAAAACAACTTTCCACCCTCAAACCGACGTCGCCCCAAAAGCCCAAGAGCGTGGATGCGTTGCTTGAAGCTTATGATACGTCGCCCCAGGAATAAAATGAAATTTAAGCCTACGTTGCTGCTTCTCATTCTCATCTTACTCGGCGTAAGCTACTGTACTGTAAAAAATGGGTACGTTTTAGAGGATAGCTATCCTCCCGACCCTATCGAAGAAAATCCCGGCCCCTATCAAGGAGTTGGTGCTTATATTATTAACCTGGACCGCTCCAAAGAACGTTATGCTTATGTTAAGCCTTATGTGGACGGGCTCCATCTCCCCACCGAACGCATTTCTGCAATTGATGGAAGGGAAATGTCAGATGCTTATATGAACCACCATGCTAATTTAGCGTTCTTCAGAGAATTCTACCATAACCCTACAAAAGGAGCGATTGGTTGTTATCTCAGCCACGTCAAAACCTGGCAATTTTAAAATCAAATTTTGCTTACGCGGTTATTTTTGAAGATGATGTGAGCTTTGATTCTGCACACCTAAAAAACACAATTTCAGAATTGATTATCAATAAAAAAGAGTGGGATATTTGTACTCTGGACACCGTTTGCGATACAGTGGTGCCCATCAAAAAGCTTGATGATAATCAACAATTGGTCATTTATCTTGGAAGACCTTGTCTTTCTAGCGCTTATCTCGTGAACAGAAAAGCCGCGCGTAACTTGATAAAAAAAGCGCTTCCTATCAAAATGCCTCTAGACCATTATTTTTTTAGAGGATGGGAATTAGATGTAAAATTTACAGGCGTTTTTCCATCTCCCATTCACCAAACATTCGGCAATTCTGAAATGGGAAGCATTTTCCCCACATTAGCGGGAAATCCAATTAATAAATTTCTATACAAAACATCTTCTGTAATTTTAAACTTCACGCATTTAACAAAAGAATTTCTAAAAAGTACATACTGATGTGCATTATATTAAATTCACCCCTCTCTTTCCTACATCTTTTAAAAAAATGACAAATATTAACCCCCTCCTCCTTGATGAACGCTGGAAAATCTTGATTCCCGAATGGGAAACGCTCGCCTCTCACACCATTGAAAAAGCCACAGAAATACTTAGTAAAGATCTGGAAGGCCAAGAAGTGAGTGTGGTGCTCACCAATGATACCGAGATCCAAAAACTCAACAAAGCCTATCGCCATCAAGACAAACCGACCAACGTTCTTTCCTTCCCGGCAGACATTGAAGGGGAGCTGGGGGATATTATTTTAGCCTATGAAACCATTGAAAAAGAAGCAAAAGACGCCCATATCACCGTCCACGATCACCTCACCCATCTGATTATCCATGGCTTTTTACATCTTTTAGGGTATGATCACGAAACACAAGAGGAGGCTGAACGGATGGAAGCGTTGGAAATCCAGATTTTAGCAGACCTCAACGTTGCTAATCCTTATGAGGAGAAATGAGAAACCCACTCCCATTTTTTAAATCTTTTTTCAGAAAAAAAGAGAACGAGGGCTCGCTACGCGAAACCTTGGAAGAGCTCATTGAAGAAGAGGAAATTGAAGATACATCCATTGTGCCCGATGAACGGGAAATGCTCACCAATATCCTCCGCCTCCGGGATCTCACCGCAGAAGACATTATGATCGCACGCGCTGATATTATTGCCATTCCTCATACCAGCACCCTTGATGAAATCAAAACTGTCTTCAAAACCAGCAAAGTCTTACGGCTCCCTGTCTACCGCCAAACCCTTGATGATATCTTTGGCTATATTCACCTCCAAGATCTTCTGGCAGAAGAGAAAGGGGAGTTTAAAATTAGCCCCCACATTCGCAAAATTGACTTTATTGCGCCCTCCATGCGCGTCCTGGACCTTTTGGTCAAAATGCGCTCTACCGGTGAAAAAGCGGCCATAGTGGTCGATGAGTACGGAGGCGTTGATGGCCTCATCACCATGGGCGGCTTAATTGAAGAAATCGTGGGCGATATCCACGACTCTCCTCACGGCACCCTATCGTCCTACTTCCTAGAGCGCCCTGACGGGGTCGTCGTGGTCGATGGGCGTATGGATATTGAAGAGCTTGAAAAGAAGGTTGGGCCTCTCCGTACAAAAGAAGAAAAAGAGGACGATATTGATACGGTCGGCGGCCTTGTGCTCAGCCTTGTAGACCGAATTCCCAAGCAAGGTGAGCGTATCCCCCATTCTTCCGGAAGGGAGTTTGAAATTTTGGAAGAAGATTCCCGCCGCATCAAACGGGTGGGTATTCACGGGCTAACGCCTCATGCTTGAGAAACCCTGGATCAGCCGTTCAATTGTGTGCGGAGCGGGGGCGATAGGGGCCCTTGGATTTAGCCCGACCTTTCTCTTGCCTGCCCTCATCCTCTCCCTCAGCGTCGCCTGGTTCTTACTCGACACCACTCTTGAGGGACCTTATCCCAAAAGGCGCGCCTTTTGGCTCGGGTGGTGGTTTGGGCTGGGACACTTTACCGTCGGCCTTTACTGGATTTCCTACGCCCTGACTCTCGATCTTGCAACCTTTGGCTGGCTGATCCCCTTTTCTCTCTTTGGCCTCCCCGCGCTTCTCTCGTTTTTCACAGGGAGTGCCTTCTTGCTCACCGCCTACTGGCCTTACCCAGGGGTGAGCCGTGCTGTGGCCTTTGCTGCTTTTTGGGTCGCCATCGAATGGCTGAGGGGACATATTTTCACAGGATTTCCCTGGAATCTTACGGGATATGCCTGGGGATTTAGCCTGCCCATGAGCCAGGTTGCCTCCCTCGTAGGGGTTTATGGACTCAGCCTCATTATCCTGCTTCTGGCGATTTCGCTTCAATATCTTGCTACCCGTAATCTCTTTCATCGCGTCCTTGTCCTCACGCTCTACATAGGCGTCGCCCTCCTCTTTTTGTGGGGGCATCAACGTTTACACCATCCAGATGTCATCGCCGCCCCTCCTCACGCCATCCGCCTGGTACAACCCAATATTCCCCAATCTCTCAAATGGGATCCTCTCCAACGAGAAGACCATTTTCGCACCCTCCTCACCCTGACGGCGGCCCCCTCGAGCTTGCCACTGAAAGCTGTCATTTGGCCCGAATCAGCCATTCCCTTCTTCCTCGAACATCACCCGTTTCGCCGCATTGTCATTGCAGATACCCTCCCCAGAAATGCGGTCCTTCTGATGGGGGCAGACCGACGCACCCCTCCCGAGGTATCGCCCGTAAAGATATGGAACAGCTTGCTTGTCCTGGATACAGACGGCAATATTGTTGCGCACTATGATAAGACTCATCTCGTCCCTTTTGGGGAATATCTTCCTTTTCGGAACCTTCTGAATACGCTATTTGGCCAAGGGCGCTTAAAAAATTTAACGGCAGGAATGCTTGACTTCACCCCAGGAGAAGGCCCCTGTTGTCACATGCTTCCCAAAGGACTTCCCCCTTTCACGGGGCTCGTCTGTTATGAAGCCATCTTCCCAGGAAACGTGATTAATCCCCTTCATCCCCGCCCCAGTTGGCTCGTGAACGTCACAAATGACGGATGGTATGGCAATACCTCCGGCCCCTACCAACATCTTGAAAGTGCCCGTTTTCGGGCTATTGAGGAAGGCATCCCTCTCGTCCGTGTTGCCAACTCAGGCATTTCGGCTGTGTTCAACGCCTATGGCCAAACGGTGGGAAGCATTGCTCTCCACACCAAAGGAACCCTTGATGTCTTCTTACCTTCCCCAACGAGGGTAATGCCCTTCTACGCTCAGTGGGGAGATTGGACAACCCTGGCTCTTCTGCTCCTCACCCTTGCCCTGGCCTGGAGCCTCTCCTTTAAAGACGCGTAAGGCCCTCATGATTATCCTTGGCATCGAAACCAGCTGTGATGAAACGGCCGCCTCTGTTGTCACAGAGGATAAGCGAATATTATCCAATATTGTCCTCTCTCAAACCGAGGACCACAAACCTTTTGGGGGCGTCGTCCCCGAAATCGCCGCCCGCGCCCACTTGGCCCATATCGAAACCATTGTCAACAAAGCCCTCCAAGACGCCCAGGTCACCCTCGATGACCTAGATGGCATTGCGGCCACCGGAGGACCCGGACTCATTGGCGGTCTTATTGTAGGCGTGATGATGGCCAAAGGACTGTGCATGGCCCGCAACCTCCCGTTTTTGCCCATCAATCACCTGGAGGGCCATGCCCTCACTGTCCGCCTGGTAGAGGAGGTTCCGTTCCCTTTCCTCCTCCTCCTCGTCTCAGGCGGCCATTGCCAATTTCTCGTAGCGGAAGATGTGGGCCGGTATACCTACCTCGGCGGAACGATTGACGATGCCTTGGGCGAATGTTTGGATAAAACAGCTCGCCTTCTGGGTCATCCTTATCCCGGCGGACCCATCATTGAAAAGTTGGCCCTGACGGGAAATCCGCTTGCCTTTTCTCTCCCAAAACCCCTGCACGGAACAGATGGTTGTTCTTTCTCTTTCTCAGGTCTCAAAACAGCCGCCCGCAAGGTGATTCTCGAAAATGATATCGCTTCCTCTCATTTCCAAGCCGACTTCTGTGCTTCTCTTCAACACACCATCGGCACCCTCCTCATCGATAGGACACAAAACGCCCTCAAAATGGCGCAAGACCTCCACCCTCATCTGAATCACTTCGTTATCGGAGGGGGCGTGGCAGCAAATCAATACTTCAAATCCCAGCTTGCCACGTGTGCCCAAAAATATGGTGTCTCCCTCCACACACCTCCTATCTCACTCTGCACCGACAATGGGGCCATGATTGCCTGGGCAGGCGTCGAACGCCTTCGCAAAGGCCTGACCGGCTCCCTCGACTTCTCCCCCCGCCCAAGGTGGCCTCTTGAAAATCTTGAGAATTTTATAGACTAATCAGTATAAATACATTAGAATGCGCACAAGATGGAGGGAAAATGATGAACTATATCGCAATTCCAGAGGCAACAAATAAACGTCTGCAAATTTGGGCAACGCAGGCCCATCTTTCACAAGATGAGTATGCTTTGCAAGTCCTCGAAAACTTTCTGGATGAGCAAGAGGCCTATTCAATAGCGCTTGCGCAGGCAGAACGTATTGATCAAGGGCTTGATAAAACCCTCTCTTTTGACGAAACGCTCAAAGATCTTGGTCTCGAAAGACATGATCTCTCCTAAATGGGTATTTATTTTTTCTCCTACTGCACGTAAAAGCCTCAAAAAACTTGATAGGCCCACACAAATTCTCATTCTGAAATATGTCCAAGACCGCTTGGAAACTGAGGAACAGCCCCCGCGTTTTGGAAAGCTTTTAGAAGGGAATCTAAGAGATTTTTGGTGTTATAGGGTAGAGGACTACAAAATTATCTGTGATATCAAGGATCACACATTAGAAATTATAGCGATTTATATTGATCATCGCAGCAAAGTATACAAAGCAGCGCCCCTTCTTTTCAAAAAATCCGTATAAGCTTTTCGTTGTCCCCGCCCAAGGTGGCCTCTTGACGAATTGACCCAAGAAAGTTAGCTTTACGCATACATAAAAATAGGAATTCTCGAACGTGCAGCACGTTTCCGTTATTGGCGCCGGCGCTTGGGGGACAGCCCTCGCCCTCGCGGTCTTTCGCACTCACGCCCGCACCACCCTCTGGTCAATTAGCCTCGAGGAAGTGGACGCCATCAACACGCGCCATGAGAACGTCTACCGCCTCCCAGGCATTCCCTTAGACCCCCGCATTCACGCGACCCTCAACCCTGAAGAGGCGGCCAAAGCCGATATCCTCCTCTTGTGTCCACCGGCTCAATGCATGCGCTCCACCTGCCAGACTTTCCAGCCTTTTGTGGCCCCGCACGTTCCCCTTGTGATTGCCTCCAAGGGCATTGAAAATGAGAGCTGCCTTTTGATGTCAGAGGTCGTGCGGGAAATTTTCCCCGAAAATCCCATCCTCATTCTTTCCGGCCCCAGTTTTGCGAGTGATGTGGCCAAAAAGTTGCCCGTAGCAGTTGTGTTAGCCGCCGAAAATGCGGCTCTCTGTCAACAGGTCGCCCCTGCTTTAGCAAGCCCCCATTTTCGCCTCTACACCTCAACGGATATCTTAGGAGTCCAAGTCGGGGGAGCCTGTAAAAACGTCATGGCCATTGCCTGCGGCATTGCAGAAGGACGGGGCCTCGGGGATAGCGCCCGCGCGGCGCTCCTCACCCGGGGCTTGGCCGAAATCACCCGATTGGGCTGTGCCATGGGGGCACGCCAGGAAACTTTCTTAGGCCTTTCGGGCGTGGGCGACATTACGCTCACGGCCCTCAGCGACCAATCGCGCAATAAATCCTTCGGAATGGCCCTCGGGAAAGGTACCCCGGTGCAAGAACTTCTTGCCACAAAGGACACCCTCACTGAGGGCGTGTATACGGTCGCCGGCGCCCATGCCCTCGGGAATCGCTTTCAAATCCATATGCCCCTCACAGCCGCTATCCATGCCTTCCTGACAGGTCAGGAAAATCTAGATACGCTTGTCGATCATATCCTCAACACCCCCCTCACCTTGGGAGCAGAATAATGGCCTATTGGCTTGTCAAAACAGAACCCCATACGTGGTCATGGGACGATCAGGTGCGTGCAGGCACAACGGCCTGGGACGGGGTGCGCAATTATCAAGCGCGCAACAACCTCAAAGCCATGCACATCGGCGATCAGGTCCTTTTTTATCATTCCGGAGAGGAACGACGCATCATGGGCATCGTGGAGGTCATCAGTCCTTATCAATTGGACCCCTCAGATCCCACACACACCTTCGGTATGGTAGACATGAAAACGGTTCGCCCGCTTGCGCACCCCATCTCCCTGGCCCAGATTAAGCAAGATCCCCACCTTCAAAACCTCGCCCTCGTCCGCCAATCGCGCCTTTCCGTGATGCCGATTGATCAGGAAGCCTGGGAGGTTTTGACAGCCTAGGAAGGAATTATTTCTTGACAATTCCCTCAAAAAACATATGCTGTCCTTAAATTTATCGTCAAAAGGGATATAAGAGATGGCAAAGCAGAATACAATTACGATCAAGATGGCAAGCACGGCAGACACTGGTTTTTTCTACGTTAAGAAAAAAAATCCTCGCACCATGACAGAAAAAATGGTCATGCGGAAATACGACCCCGTCATCCGCAAGCACGTCGAATTTAAAGAAACAAAGATTAAGTAAGCGCATATCTTGTCATCCCCGAACTAGACATTCTTTGTTTTTGCAGAGCAAAAACAAAGAATGTCTTCATCGGGGACCCAGACTTCGCGGGGATGACACTGTGGTGAGCTTCATATAACCAAGAAGGATGAATCAACAATGTCACTCAAAATTGCCTTTCAAAAAGATGCGCCAAAAACAGTTCTCTGCGTTGGTGTCCATGAAAACAGCCCCCTCACCTGCGATCCAAGCTGTGGAGATAAAACCATCAGCGATCTCCTCACAAAAGCCGTTGAGAATTCAACTTTTAAGGGAAAACTTTCTCAATCCCTCACGGTCTTTACGCCCGCAGGACAACGTCTCATCCTTATTGGATTGGGCGCAAAAGAGGACAAAAAGGGCAATCGTGAGATTTACTGGCAAAAAATCGGCAGCGCCATCGCATGTGCTCTTGAAGCCGCGGGCTGTGCAGAAGGTACCATCGACATCCATGGCGAAGGCGAAGACGATAGCTTCGTTCTTCCCAATATAGCGTTGGGCGCCCTCCTCCGGTCATGGCGGTTTGAGAAATACTTCACGAAGAAAAAACCTGACGAACTTTTTCCCGTCAAGCAAATCACGTTCCAAACCGCAACCCTTGAGGCCGTCGAAAAAGCCTTTGCCCCGCTGGCCATTGTCGCAGAAGGCGTTTTCCTCACACGCGGCCTCGTCACCGAACCCGCCAACGTAGTAACGCCGGCAACCCTCTCGCTCGCAGCTGTGGGTCTTCAAAAAGCAGGCATCACCGTTGAAGTTTTGGAAGAAGCAGAGCTCAAGAAACTCGGCGCAGGCGCTCTCCTCGGCGTCGGCCAAGGCAGCGCGCATGACTCAAAATTGGTGGTCATGCGGTGGGAAGGCGGCGCGAAAGGCGAAGCTCCCCTGGCGTTTGTTGGCAAAGGCGTCACCTTTGATTCAGGCGGACTGTCACTCAAAACAGCATCGGGCATGGAAGATATGAAGGACGACATGGGCGGCGCCGGTGTTGTCATTGGTCTCATGCAAACCCTGGCTCTACGCAAAGCCAAAGTCAATTGCGTCGGCGTCATTGCGCTTGTTGAAAATATGCCCAGCAGCACAGCCCAACGTCCAGGCGACGTGGTGAAATCCCTGTCCGGACAAACGATTGAGATCCTCAATACGGATGCGGAAGGCCGCCTCATCTTAGCCGATGCCTTGTGGTACACCCAAGACCGGTTTAAACCAAAGCTGATGATTGACCTTGCCACCCTCACAGGGGCCATGGTTGTCTGCCTTGGAAAAGACCGCGCCGGCCTCTTTGCCACCGATGATGTCCTCGCCGACAACCTTCTCAAAGCAGGCGAGAACGTGGATGAGCTCCTCTGGCGCCTGCCCCTGGATGAGTCTTACGACAAGGAGATCAACAGCAAGATTGCGGACATGCAAAACATCGGCAGCGGCCGCGGCGCAGGCTCCATTACAGCCGCCAAGTTCCTCCAACGCTTCGTCAACGATGTGCCATGGGCTCACCTTGATATTGCGGGCGTGACCCTCATGGATAAAGATATCCCCTTTGCTGCCAAAGGCGCCACTGCGTTTGGTGTGCGTCTCTTGAATCGGTTTGTGGCGGATAACTACGAAAGGGAGTAATCAGTCGTCAGTTATCAGTGATCAGATTTTTGTAAATTTCTTCACTGATAACTGATAACTGATAACTGATTACATGACGAGCATCGGCTTCTACCACCTCACCACCTCCCCTCTGGAACGCGCGCTGCCACGTCTTCTGGAAAAGGTACTTGAAGGCCGCAAGCGCGCCGTGGTCCTGTGTGGAAGCGCAGAAAGACTGAGCTTCCTCAACAGCAGCCTCTGGACCCTCGGAAAAGCCAGCTTCATCCCTCACGGCAGTGCCGCCGAAGGCAATACCCCAGACCAACCCATTTGGCTCACCACCGTGGACGAAAATCCCAACGGCGCCACGTTCATCGTCCAAACCGATGGCATGAACTCTCCGTCCCTCTCCACCTATGAACGCTGTCTCGATCTCTTTGATGGCAACGATCCCGAGGCGGTCCAAGCTGCTCGCGAACGCTGGAAAGCCTATAAGGACCAAGGGTGCGAAGTGACCTACTGGAAGCAAACCGAATCAGGCGCCTGGGAGAAGGGGGCTTAAAAAAGAATACGCGTTGCTATTGTAGCATCCCTTAGTTGTGTATCTATTTCCTCAATCGCACGTATCTTCTCATCTAAGAGGTTTTGGGCAGCTTTATGATTTGCATACAAACCTTTTTTAAGTCTCTCAAGTTTTCGTAGAACCCAGTATTTCTCCTCACTAAAGTCTAGGAATTGAGCCTTAGGCCATTGTATCGCCACACGTGCAGCAACTCCTGCTGCTTGCAGCTCATTGTACCTGCTCACGAGTCTTTCATTTTGGGACTTCCAGGGTTCCATCATAAGTTTTTCCTGTGGAAGCACATCCATCTCCTTCCCAACTTCTATTTTCAACGCGGTATAAGTCAAATACTTATCAAACTCTTTTTTCATAAAGGGTATGTTGACGTTTGCCATCGCTGTCCCCTTAGCGATAAAAGTATCAATTTCATCCTCATTCACCACTGCAGCCTGTACTGCAGAGCCCATAACCACAAAGGAATAAAGCCCGAAAGATACAGAAAAAAGAACTATTTTGCATGTTAATTTTGCCATTTTACTCACCATTATTAAATGAAATTTTTATCTGTCAGAATGATAGCACAATTTTCCATCTTTTCCACATTTCCTATTGATCATCACTACCTTTCGCCCAAAAACCCTGGTGACGATGCTATCCCCCTCCTGCTACACTGCGACACCGCTACACTGAGGGGCATACCATGACACAAAAAACACTTCACCTTGACGGCAAAGAGTACACCTACTACTCCCTCGACGAAGCGGCCCAGTCGCTTGGCGACATTTCCCGCCTCCCAAATTGCCTCAAAATTCTCCTCGAAAATAGGCTGCGGTTTGAGGAAACGGATCTCACGGCCTTCGCTCAATGGATCCAGAATCGCACCTCCACCCATGAGGTGATGTTCCGCCCTGCCCGTATCCTCATGCAAGACTTCACAGGTGTCCCTGCCATTGTGGATCTGGCAGCGATGCGCGCCACCGTGGCCGAGCGCGGGGGAGATCCGGCGTCCATTAATCCCCACATCCCCGTGGATTTGGTGATCGATCATTCTGTCACTGTCGATCATTTTGCCACCCCGGAAGCGTTTGGATACAATGTGGAACAAGAGGTCAAGCGCAACCATGAACGCTATGCCTTCCTCAAATGGGGCCAACAAGCCTTCACCAATTTCCGTGTGGTTCCGCCGGGAACAGGGATTTGCCACCAGGTCAATCTAGAATACCTCGCTCAAGTCGTGTGGACCAATGAGAAAAATGAAGTCTATCCCGACACCCTCGTTGGCCTGGATAGCCACACCCCCATGGTCAATGGCCTGGGCGTTCTGGGCTGGGGCGTGGGCGGCATTGAGGCGGAAGCCGCCATGCTGGGTCAACCGTCCTCCATGATCCTCCCCGATGTGGTGGGCTTGCGTTTGGAGGGAGAGCTGCAAGAAGGCGTCACCGCCACAGACCTGGTCCTCACCGTCACCCAAATGCTGCGCGCCCATGGCGTTGTGGGCAAATTTGTGGAGGTGTTTGGCCCTGGCGTAAGGCATCTGACCATTGCAGATCGCGCCACCATCAGTAACATGTCTCCCGAATTCGGCGCCACGGCGACCCTCTTCCCCATTGATGCGGAAACCCTCAACTACCTCCAATTTACGGGACGCGATCCTCATCGGATCAAATTGGTAGAAGCGTATGCCAAAGCCCAAGGCTTGTGGGGAGACAATGATCCCCTTTGCACTGAAACCTTGGTGTTAAATGTAGGCGATGTGGAGCCGAGTGTCGCAGGCCCCAAACGTCCTCAGGATCGCGTATTGCTGAAGAACGTCCCCGCTTCGTGCCAGGTCGCCCTCTCCACCATGACCCAAGAACAAGAGCGCGCCCCAGTTCCTGGCACCGCCTACACCATTGGCAATGGGGACGTGATGATTGCAGCGATCACCAGCTGTACCAACACCTCCAACCCCACCGTCATGATCGCAGCCGGCCTTGTGGCCCGCAAAGCCCGCGCAAAAGGTCTTGCCTGTAAACCGTGGGTCAAGACCTCCCTCGCCCCCGGCAGTCAGGTCGTCAGTGACTATTTTGAGAAAGCGGGCCTGCAAAAAGATTTGGATGCGCTTGGATTTTATTTGGTGGGCTATGGCTGCACCACCTGTATTGGCAATTCAGGCCCCCTCTCTAACCCCATTGCCAAGACCTTAGATGAACACGCCCTTTCTGTGGCCGCGGTCCTTTCAGGCAACCGCAATTTTGAGGGACGGATTCATCCCCAAGTCGCCATGAGCTACCTCGCCTCCCCCCCTCTCGTCGTGGCCTATGCTTTAGCCGGGACGATGCTGATCGATCTGACCAAAGATCCCCTCGGCCAAGACACGCAAGGGCGCGAGGTGTTCTTAAAAGACATCTGGCCCACGACCCAAGAAGTCCAAGACATCCTCAAGACGGCTCTCACCCCTACGATGTTCACGAAGCGCTATGCCTCTGTTTTTGAGGGCGACCAAGAATGGGCAGATCTGAAAATTCAGCCCGGTCAAGACTACGCCTGGCCCGAAAGCACTTATATCAAGCGTCCGTCTTTTTGCGAAAGGCCGTCAGGGGTGCCGTCCATCACAAGCGCTCGACCCCTTGCCATCTTAGGCGATAGCATCACCACCGACCACATTTCACCGGCAGGGAATATTAAGAAGGACAGTCCAGCAGGACGCTACCTCCTCGAACAGGGTGTCGATGAACGCCATTTCAATTCCTATGGCTCCCGCCGCGGCAATTATGAAGTCATGGTGCGGGGCACCTTTGCCAACATCCGTCTCCAAAATGAGATGACCCCCGGCATCACGGGAGGAATGACCCGTTATATGCCTTCGGGAGAGACGCTCCCTATGTATGATGCCGCCATGGCCTATGCCAAAGACGCTGTTCCTTTGGTTGTCATTGCAGGCAAGGAGTATGGCAGCGGCTCCTCCCGCGATTGGGCGGCCAAAGGCCCCCTCCTCCTCGGCATCAAAGCTGTCATCGCCGAAACCTTTGAGCGCATCCACCGCAGCAACCTCATCGGCATGGGCATCCTCCCTCTTACCTTTATGGATGGCATGACGCGCCACTCTTTGGGATTCGATGGTTCAGAGACATTTGATATTGACCTGGGGGATGACATCCAGCCTGGCATGACCGTCATGTGTCACATCACCCGTGCGGGTGGTCGTCAAGAAACCATCCCTCTCCTGTGCCAAATCCAAACCGACCTTGAGGTGACCTATTACACCCACGGCGGGATCTTAGCGTATATGGTGAAGTAACCTTAAAGAAAAGGTTCGCATGCCCTGGACATTTCGCCACCGCCTATGTTACCTAATAATTCACAATATTGGCACACATACATTTAATGATGCACACTACAGAAGACGATGCCTTTCGTCGAGAAAAGCTCCCTTCCCTAACCTATTGTCCTCATATTGACGGATTAAGAGCGGTTGCTGTCTTGGCTGTGCTCATTTTCCATACCTTCCCTCACTACATGCCAGGAGGGTTTATGGGAGTAGATATCTTCTTCGTCATCTCTGGCTTTTTAATTTCACGTATTCTCTTAACAAATATCCATAACCAAAATTTTTCTTTTTTTGATTTCTACCGCAAACGCATTCTGCGTATTTTTCCAGCTCTCATAACGATTTTTTTGTTTTGCTTATGGGTAGGGTGGGCTTATTTCCTCTCTGATGAACTCACGAGGTTTGGGAAACAACTAGGATATAGCTCCCTTTCGATTGCCAACATACTCTTCAACAGAGAAGCTGCTTATTTTGATACCGATACGAACCTGAAACCACTTTTGCACGTATGGTCATTAGCCATCGAAGAACAATTTTATCTTCTTTGGCCTCTATTGCTTTTCGCCCTCTACCGCACAAGATGTATCCTTTGGGGAACTTTATTGTTGGTCGCCCTCTCATTTTATATGAATATCGCAGAAAGCTATTCCAATGAGAACCGGGCCTTTTACCTCTTACCTTATCGGTTCTGGGAATTAGCCCTAGGGGGAATTCTTGCCTATGCAACCTTATTCCCCAAAAGGATTTTACATACGATTGGGGGGACCTCTCTCTTTATCCAAGACATCTCCAAAAAATTCTCTTCCCTCCTGCCGGCAGGACACTCTCTTTGTTCCCCAACACCTCTCGCACGCTCTGCTCTCTCCCCAAGAGAAGAAAATCTTCCCGTTTATAAGAGCGGAAACTCGACAACCTCTGCACCCCACGCCTTTACCCTAAGGTTATTTACTCCTTATGCACAGCTCCTCAAAAATGTCCTCTCTGTGACAGGGCTCGTTCTCATCTTATATAGTCTTTTTATCGTGAAAAAAGAGGGCGTCGTCTTCCCAGGATGGATTGCTCTTTTGCCCACCCTAGGCACAACCCTTATGATAGCAGGAGGGAGGACTGCCTGGATGAGCCGAAACATACTCTCCCACAAAATCCTCTTATTTATAGGCTTAATAAGCTACCCTTTATATCTTTGGCACTGGCCGCTTCTTGTCTTTAACCGCATGCTGCACACTTCTCCCCCCCCCTGGAGTCTCCTTGTTTGCCTTCTCCTCTCTTTTATTTTTGCATGGCTTACCTACCAATTTGTTGAAAAAAATATGAGACACAAGAAAGCATACTGGTTGCCCCTCTTGGGAGCAATGGGCCTCATGGGAGGCGTTGGCTTAGTATTGGAACAATATAAATCCTTCATTCCTGACCATTATTTTCTTCAAGATCAACGTATACAATCCTTGTATGAGTCTCCCTCCCCCAATGGAAAAATCGCCGGCCATCGCGTTTGTATGGCAAACAAAAGCAACCTTAAAGAAAGGATTTTGTTGATTGGAGACAGCAATATAGAGCAATACTACCCTAGAGTGCAGCATATCTTACAATCGCAAGAAAATCCTCCCCAGGCAACATTTTGTGTCGGCTGGCTTCCCTTTCCAACCTTACGCTCTAAGCAAAACAATGACGGCAAAGATTTAGGAGAAATTTTACCAAAAGTAATCAAAGAAGGAGGATTCACCAAAGTCGTCATGGCGTTTCATTGGAACAGCTACTTTAGCAATGCATATTATTTTGACATCAAAGGAATCCACCTCCCCCTTGACACCTTAGCCGGCAAAGAAATGGCGTTTAAAAGTATTGCTCATCTCATAAAGGCATTACGCAAAACTGGGATCTCTGTCGATATCATACTTACGATTCCTATGCTTGGTGATAACACACACCCCATAATAGAAAGATATTTATTCAAAAAACCTTCTCTAACCTATCGTCCGGGGGATTTTAAGAGGATGCAAAAACAGCTTGGAGACCTTCAAAATGGATTAAAAAACGCAGCGTTAGAATCGGGAGCGATCGTTATTGACCCGTGGGATTATTTATGTGATGGAAAAGCATGTCCTTCCTCCGTAGATGGCATTGTACCTTCTTATCGAGATCATGGGCATTTGGGAGGCGCATTTACAAAAAAATATGTCACTTATATCGACAGAATATTTTTAACAGAAAGCTGATGTATGCGTCTTTTGACACTGCTATAGTGAAACAATGAACACACACACCTCCCTAGTCGCGCCCCTTGTCCTTCCTCTGATAAGGCTCGTCGAAAAAGCGGCCGAACGTATCCTGCAAGTTTACGATAACCCCGTCGAGATTTTTACCAAAACAGACGGCTCTCCTGTCACCTGGGCGGATCATCAAAGCCATCTGATTCTGAAAGAAGGGCTCGAGGCCCTCACACCCGATATTCCTGTGATCTCAGAAGAAGACAAGGCGTCTTGGACCCTCAAAAGTCCTCTGTATTGGTTGATTGACCCTCTAGATGGCACAAAAGGGTTCATTAGTAAGAATGGGGAATTTTGTATTAATATCGCCCTTCTGCAAGATGACCGCCCCCTTTTTGGGTTGATCCATGAGCCGCTGACCCATGAGAGTTTCTACGGATATGAAAGGAAAGCCTGGCGCACCCAAGGAGACCAGACAATTCAAATTCAGACACGCATACCTCCTGCCCAGGGTCTTACCCTTCTTGCAGGTAGTAAGGGGAAAAAATTCCAGGAACACGTGAGTGCTTTCCTACAAAACAAAATGATCGCCCACATCACACCTCTCCAAAGCGCTCTTAAATTCTGTTACATTGCGCGCGGTGATGCAGATTATTATGTGCGTTTTGAAGAGTGCTGTGAATGGGATACGGCTGCGGGACAGGCGCTTGTGGAAGCGGCCGGCGGCAGTATGACTAATCTTGATGGATCTGCTTTTCTCTATGGAAAACCAAATCTGCGCAATGATGCGTTTATTGTCTCAGGTTCCCCAGAACGATGATTTTATCCCCCACCACAGCCAATATTGAAAAAGCACTGAACCATTTACGCGCAGGGGAGCTCATCGGCCTTCCCACAGAAACCGTCTACGGACTTGCAGCCCTTGCCACCCAAGACGCCGCTGTGGCCAAGATTTTTGAAGCCAAAAACCGTCCGACCTTTAATCCGCTGATTATCCATGGGGCAACACCCGAAGCCTTCCAAGAGCATGTCATCTGGAATGACAAGGCAGACGCTCTCGCCACGGCCTTTTGGCCAGGGCCTTTGACCATGGTCCTCCCCCGACACGAGACCTCCTCTCTTACTCTTTTAGCCAGTGCAGGACTAGATTCCGTGGCCATCCGCATTCCCCACCATCCTGTAGCCTTGGCCCTGCTCAAGGAACTTGGCAATGTTCTCGCAGCCCCCAGTGCAAATGTGTCCGGACGCGTCAGTCCCACCCAAGCCCATCATGTCAAAGCGGACTTTCCCGATCTCTTGATTCTGGAGGGCGGAGCATCGGTGGTAGGCCTAGAGTCCACCATCGTGGATCTGACAGGTCCCTCCCCAACCCTTCTCAGACCCGGCGCCATTCTCCAAGAAGACATCGAAGCCCTCCTTGGTCCTTTGGGAACGCCTACGGAGACCCACATTAAAGCACCCGGAATGCTCCAAAGCCATTATGCACCCACTCTCCCCGTACGCCTCAACGCAAAAGCGCCCACGCAAGACGAAGCCTTCCTCGCCTTTGGCCCGACCCCGCATCAGGGAGATTATGTCTTGAATCTCAGTGTCAAAGGAAACCTCACCGAAGCGGCCGCAAACTTATTCAAAATGCTCCGGCTTTTAGACCAACCCCATCTTCAAGGAATTGCTGTGGCCCCTATACCGTGCCATGGGTTAGGGATTGCCTTAAATGATCGACTCCAGCGCGCCGCAGCACCTCGCGCATCTGCATCATAATGGCGTATCAATAAAATATTTTCACCAAGAAACAACAATTTAAAAAGAAATCAAGAAATATAAAAACGTATTGATTTTCATTGCATTACACATCCACCTTAGATAAAATACGACCAATCTATTCCTAAAGAAGGTTATGATAAATGCGTACCGTGACTTTACTTACTGGACACAACGATACTCTCGTCACCTTTCAATCAAAATGCGACCATCTCAGCAAAATATGCGTTGTTTTATTGGCCCTCTCTATTCCCATCTCAACAATGGGAACCTCAATTCTGTTGATGGCCCTCCTCGCCCTATGGCTTCTAGGCGGGAACCTCTTACAAAAACTGCGAGAAATTTATAACCACCCTGTTTCACGGATCGTATTTTTCCTCTTCTCCATTTTTGCAATTGGAGCGCTGTATTCTCCCGCCCCTCTTTATGACATCAGCTCGATGCTCTCCAAAATGGGAAGATTGCTTTATATTCCCCTCTTACTGCCTTCCTTCAAGGAGGAGAAGTGGCGTCGCCTTACAATAGGTGCTTTGGTGGCCGCAACGGCACTCACAGTTATTCTCTCTTTTATACAATGTTATCTTGGACATTCTGTCTTTGAGACACGCGTCAGCTTTATGCGCCGATCGCGTGTTTTCAGCAACTTTAATACCTCTTCTTGTGTATTTAAGGACGATATTTTTACAAATTTTATGATGGCCCTCGCTAGCTTTATCATAGGACATGCGATTTTATTGTATAAAAACACCGCTATACGAACCGCCCTCTTCATCTTACTGGCGGCCATTGTCTTTTATATGTTTTTCATAAGCTATGGAAGGACCGGACAGATTATTTTCGTCTCATTGTGGATGTTATTTGGCTTTCAAAGATTAAAGACACAACAATTTTTAGGACTTATCCTTGCCCTCACCCTCACTCTTGTCAGCATCGCGCTTTATTCCCCGCATTTTCAAAAACGCGTCATAGAGATTCAAGAGGACATCCAACAATATCAGATGGGCAACCACCGTACGTCTATGGGGGAACGCTATGAGTTTGCAACACAAACCTTAGCCCTCATCAAAGATCACCCCTGGATGGGATATGGCACGGGGAGCTTTAAGAAGATCTATGGAGAGCATGCACAGACCCATCACCTCACCCCTTCTGTTAACCCTCACAATGAATATCTCAATATTTTATTCCAAGTCGGAGGGGTAGGGCTCGCCCTCATCCTCGGTTTGTTTTTTGCGCTTGTGAGACAAACCTCCTATCTTCCGGATATAGAGCGGTGGCTCGCGCAAGGTCTACTCCTCTCAATGGGCATCGGGTGTTTAGCCAACTCTTGGTTCATGGATCGTACCTCAAGCATCCTTTTCGTGGTCATGCTCGCCTGTTGTTTTGGTGCCCTTCCTCCTCACCAAAGAAAAAGCGCCTCATGATACGCCATCTGATTATCTTAGGCGTATTCCTTTTAGCCCTATCGCAGAATCTCTTCGCCACGCCTCTCGGAAAAGAAACCTTCATTCGCGATGCGGAAATTGAGGAAGCTCTTAGAGCTTTCGCCAACCCCATCTTCAAAGCAGCGAAGCTCAATCCAAAAGACGTTCATCTCTATATCATTAATTCCCCTGTCATCAATGCCTTCACGCCGGGACAAGGCATTGTCGTCTTTTATACCGGACTCCTTCTGAATGCGACCTCTGCCCTTCAGGTCGCCGGCGTCCTGGCACACGAAACAGCCCACGTTGCCCATCATCACATCATCTCAAACATAGCGGCCATGGAAAAAGCAGCCTTGCAGAACCTCCTCGGAACCGTAGGGGGGCTCGCATTGGGCGCCCTCACAGGAAAACCAGAAATGGCCACAGCCGTCCTGATGGGAAGCCAGGATGTGGCTGCACGCTCTTATTTACATTTCTCCCGTACCCAAGAGTGTGCCGCTGACCAGGGGGCCGTGGGCTACCTCGACAGCCTCGGCTGGCCTTCCGACGGGCTGCTGGACTTCATGAATATCCTCCACCATGGGGACGTTCTCATCAATCCCACGGGCCACCTCGACCCCTATCTATTGACCCACCCCGTATTGCCTGAGCGCATCAGCTTCTTCCGCAACCACATCAGCAAGTCCTCTTATACAAAAGGAGATTTTCCTCAGAAAATCGAGAAGGATTTCAAGCGCATTCAAGTGAAGCTCAAGGCCTTTACCCAACCGCCTCTCAAAACATTGCAAGAGTTTCCGGCCTCAGACACCTCTCTCCTCGGGCGATATGCACGGGCCATTGCTTATCTACAAAATTCCCAAGAGGATGAGGCCTTGAAAGAAATCAACACCCTCCTCAAGGAGTATCCTCACGACCCCTTCTTCTGGGATCTCAAAGGGCAAATTCTTTTTGAATCCGGGAAACCGGGAGAGGCGGCCACAGCATATGAAAAAGCCGTGGCTTTACGCCCCAACACCCCCCTTCTCTCCATCGCCCTTGCGCAAGCTTTGGTCGAAAGCAGCAACAGCTCTCATCTTGAGAAGGCCTATCCCCTCCTCTTACGTGCCAAAACGGAAGAGCCTGATAATGCCCTCGTTTATCGGCTTCTCGGCATTTACTATGGCAAGAAAGAGAATACAGGCATGGCCGCCCTCTCCCTTGCCGAAATGGCCTTCCATTCAGGCGATATGAAACAAGCCATCCAACAAGCCACCCGCGCGATTCATTTCCTCAAAAATGATCCTGTCAACCTGACACGCGCACGCGATGTCCTGGAAGAAGCCGAGGAGCAGAACAAACCGCCTTCTTCGAGTCCGTTTTAATTCAGTAGCCAGTAATCAGTCATCAGAAAGAAAAAATGATCATCTGATCACTGGCTACTGAATACTGTCAGCTACGTCTTCCTTACACATCATAAACCTCCCTACGATGCCCGACAGTCACAACAAAAATAATGAGGACGTGATCTTCAAATTTACAGACAACGCGATAATCCCCAACTCTGAAACGCCACAGGCCCGCTTTATTACCGGTAAGGCGCTGACAGAAGACACGCGGGTCCTTAACGTTGGCAACACGCATATGAAGGTAGGCTATGATCCTTTTCTGAACTGCCGCATCAAGCTTTCTTAAATCTTTTCGAGCCCTATCCTCTACCTTGATCGTCCACATCAGCTCCCTGCTCCAATAAATCAACTCCCTGCTCTATCTCTTCTAGAGTCCACATTCTACCAGGATTCTTAAGCCTTTCAAGAGCAACATATTCGTCCTCTAGATCTTCCATATACCGCAAAAGAGCTTCCCGCGCATAAAAGGTTTTTGTTCTTCCCGTCTGACGAGCAAGATGGTCTAAGCGTTTCTCGATGTCGTTGGGCAATCTAATCGCAAGCATAATCATAACTCCTTTGCGCTATACATGTATAGCATATCACAATTTTGTAGAAAAAGGGAAGTTTTTTAGACGTCCCTCACTGCCTTTCCGACGGCCTCAAATAACGCCGGAATCCCTGCCGCATTCGCCCCACCCGCTTGGGCCAAGTCAGGACGGCCACCACCGCCTTTGCCACCAATGCAGGGAACAGTGGCCCGGATGAGATCGACGGCGTTGAAGCGCGGCAACAGATCAGCGCTGACCCCTATAACAACTGACACCTTGCCCTCGTCCTCATTGGCGATCACGTAAATGCCTGAGGCATGAGTGGACTTCAGCTCATCCACCAAAGGTTTGAGATCTTGTGGATTCAACTCCTTCACATGATGTGTATAAAGCGCCACGTCCCCAATCATCTCAGACTTCAGCTGTTGGAGAGATTGAATCGCTTCCTCAAATATTTTGTTCTTGGCTGCCTGTATGTCCGATGCAGCTTTCATCGCGTCAGCTGCGTCTTGTTGCACCTTTTGCTGGCGATCCTCTTCCTCTCTTACCCTTTTTCCCGCCACAGCTTCAATACGCCGTACACCTGCAGCAATCCCTGATGTCGAGAGAATCTTGAAGGCTTCGATTTCACCCGTCCGGCTCACATGCGTTCCCCCACACAATTCAATCGATGCATCATTTTTCCCCATGGAAACCACACGGACCTCATCCCCGTATTTTTCGCCAAAAAGAGCCATAGCACCCTCCTGCGTCGCAGCCTCTGGCGTCATCAGGCGCACATCAACGGAAACATCAGTGGTAATTTGCTCCTTCACCGCATCTTCAACGTGTCTGATCTCTTCTGCTGAAAGCGCTTTGGAGTGGCTGAAGTCAAAACGCAAGCGATCAGGCGCCACGAGTGATCCTTTTTGCACCACATGAGCTCCAAGAAGATCTCGCAAGGCCTTGTGTAGCAAGTGCGTAGCTGAGTGATGGATTTTGAGACCAGTACGTCTCTCTTGGTTAATCTCAAATGTGGCTTCATCACCTACACGGATCTCCCCTTCTTCAACACGTCCCTCATGAACGATAAAATGGCCCACTCTATGGTATGTACTATTAACCGCCAGTCTCCCTGCGGGCGTCGTGATGTCACCCATATCTCCCATCTGACCGCCAGATTCTCCATAGAAAGGGGTCTGGTCTGCAATTAAACGCACTTTATCTCCCTCCCTGGCAACAGCCACCTCTTGGCCGTCCTCATCCAGGAGAGCAAGAATTTTTCCCTTGGCTTCATTCTGCTCATACCCCACAAATTCCGTAGCAGGGAGTTTCTCTTTCAGGTCAAACCAGATCCGATCCGTCTTACTTTCACCTGACCCAGCCCAGGCAGCCCGCGCTTCGGCCTTTTGTTTTTCCATGGCTTTTTGGAAACCGGCCGTATCCACAGACTTCCCTTCTGCCCGCAGAACATCTTCTGTGAGATCCAAAGGAAAGCCATAGGTATCATAGAGCTTAAACGCCACTTCGCCTGGCAGCACATCTTTGATTTTGTGGGACTCATCCTGCAGCAACCGTAGGCCATTCTCCAAGGTCTGGCGGAAGCGGTCTTCTTCCAGATTCAGGGTCTCTGTCATCAATGGGACCGCCCGCACCAACTCTGGATAGGCCATCCCCATCTTCTCTACAAGCGTAGGCACGAGTTGCGCCATCAAGGATCCTTTATACCCCAGCAGTTGCACATGGCGCATGGCGCGACGCATAATGCGGCGCAGCACATATCCGCGCCCCTCGTTACTGGGCAACACGCCTTCGGCCACGAGGAAGCAACTGGCCCGCAAGTGATCGGCAATGACGCGATGAGACGCCTGGGCCTCCCCTGAGGCCGCCATTTTGGTAAGATCCACGGAAGCCTCAATAATGGCCTTAAAAATATCCGTGTCAAAGTTGTTGTGGACGCCTTGCAGCACAGCCGCGATCCGCTCCATCCCCATGCCCGTATCCACAGAGGGTTTGGGCAGGACAATCAGCTCTCCATTTCCGACCTGTTCATACTGCATGAAAACCAAGTTCCAGATCTCCACAAACCGATCCCCATCGGCCTCCGGACTCCCAGGAGGGCCGCCGGGAATATGAGCGCCATGATCATAGAAGATCTCAGAGCACGGCCCACAGGGGCCCGTGTCGCCCATGCTCCAAAAGTTTTCTGCTTTTTCCGTAATTGAGATAATTTTATGCTCAGGAAGCCCTGAGATCTTCCGCCACAATTGGGCGGCTTCTGTATCTTCATGATAGTAGGTCACACATAGCTTATCGGGCGAAATTCCCCATTCTTTGGTGATCAATGTCCACGCATACTCAATGGCCGCTTCCTTGAAATAATCCCCAAAAGAAAAATTCCCCAGCATTTCAAAGAACGTATGGTGGCGTGCCGTGTGACCCACATTCTCCAGGTCATTATGCTTGCCCCCCGCCCGAATGCATTTCTGACTACTCGTCGCCCGCGTATAATCACGGGTTTCCTGACCTGTGAACACATCCTTAAACTGCACCATCCCTGAGTTGGTAAACAGCAAGGTGGGATCATTGTGAGGCACAAGGGAACTCGACGGCACCACCGTATGCCCTCGGTTTTTGAAGTATTCAAGAAAAAAAGATCGGATATCAGCAGTCGTCGTCATGAGGTTGCTCATCTTTATTTCGGCAACACCCTTTTATTGTCATCCCCGAGCTAGGAAATCTTTCCCCCCAGCGGGGGGATTAGATTTCCTTCATCGGGGACCCAGGCGCCACATAAAAATTCTTTGTTCTCTGGATCCCCGATGAAGGACCTCTAGATCCCCGATACAATCGGGGAAAAGAGGTCCTAACTCGGGGATGACAAAAAGGAACTGTTGCCCTTATTATCAATCCGGGGAGCATACCTCATTTTAACGCAGACGTCACCTGTGGTATTTCAGAGAAGAAATTAAAATTTCCTCATTAATTCCTCAAGAGAAGGCAAATTCTTCCCCTGACGCCCCTTATCGTATTGCGCCGTGAAGTGCTTGAAGGCCTCTGCATTGTGGATAACAGGTTCTTGACCTTTGTGAAGAGTCGCCGCAAGGGTTGAACCTGTGTGAACACCATCAAACCAGTACACCAGAATCGTATCGGCATACCGAAAATATACGGGAAAACGCTCCGGAAACATTTCGCCTTTTTTAACGATATCCCCAGGGTCAACTTGGCAAAAAGATTGCACTTTTGCGCGATGCTCAAGAGAATTAACTCTACTCTCATCCGCAGCTCCACAGAGCAAAAGGGTAATTTCATATCCGGCACTCCGTAACTTTTGATACAACTCATCGACTTGCTTGGCCGTCGCGGTTGTTCCATGCGCAATATCATACCCTCCTTCAAACGCCTCATTCAGAAGTGTGTTAGCAATATAATTAGACCCTCCTCGCCATTTGGTATAAGCTCTTTGCCCAAGATCCTGGGGGGTTAGCTTCGTGGACCATGCAAACGATGTAAATTCCTGACCATAAGTATGGGACATAAACTTAAGAGCCCTTTGATCGGGATCTACATAGACGCAACCAGGCGCCCCTTTCAGGGTATCCTGCATGTAAATTTCAAGAGTTGTCGATTTTCCTGCCCCAGGGCTCCCTGCCGTCCCCACGTACTGCTTCTTGCTTCCTGCCACCTTCTTAGCTGTCAGAAAACTAAGGGCTCGAATGTGCTTCAAATCAGCCTGTATTAACGTAACTTCTTCAGGAGAATAACCGTCTAAGTGTTTTTGCACCACAGCAACTGGAACAAGAGAATTCTCTTTCCCAGGCTCAGCGGCAGCAGCCGTTACAGGTGTAGATCCAAGGGCAGTCAAAAGAACAGCCAAAAATAGGGTTTTTAATTGCATGAAAACTCTCCTTCAACACAAATGACGATGATATTGTATCGTAACGTCCATTTAATAGAAACACAAGAAAAAATGTCATTAGGTTGAATCGTGTTGTCCAGGCTCGCACTGCCTACACTCCCCTCTTTGAAGAGGAGGGGAAGCTTAGGGGGTGAGTGAACCAGCCCACCACCAAGAGAGCGGGGGATTGTTGTGTTACGGTTCTACAACAGGAGATGATGCTTCGGCCCCACCGCGGGGAGCAATGCGTGCTTCTCTCTCACGAACGGCCTGCTCTGCGGCCTGCTCTTCTCGCGCTCTACGACGCATTGATTCTGCACTCAAAAGCTGCCTCCTCACCGGATCAACAGCTTGGTTGGATGCATTGAGGGCTTTCTCCATCGTGTCTCCCATCATGCTACGAAATCTAGCACGATCCCTCTGTAAAGCCTCAACACGGTGCCATTCATTATTAAAGTCCCAATCGCTGAGAGCAGCCAGCTCTTCCGCGGATTTAAGAGGAATAGTTTGAAACCCCTCCCGGCCCAACGCCCATGAGGCTGTCTCGGGGAGTATCGCGCCATTTCTTACCATAGTCTCTAGCTGTGCTTCAGACATTTCCTCTTCAGCCGCCCTTCCCCCTTCAGAGAAAGCTGCAGACAACAGAAGCCCGAGGGAGACCGTTTTAAAAATCTGAAAAAAATTCTTTATAGACATAATACACTCCTGAAAAAACATACAAACCTATAATAACCCATTATTTATTAAAATTCTGTAAAAAACGCGCCTGCACGGTTGCAAACACAAATTGCGCGATCTCCTCCCGATCTCCCGCGCCCTCCACCGCCACGCACCGTTCAGGGGAGCGCTTGAGGATTTCGGCATATCCTTCAGCAACGCGCTGGTGAAAGGCCAGGTCAAAGCGCTCATACCGATCATGCCCCCCGGCGCGCACGGCAGCACGCTCAAGGCCGAGGACAGGATCCACTTGAAAAATAAAAGTGAGGTCGGGAATCATGTCTCCCACCGTAAAGGCATTCAGAGCTTCAACGCGCTCATACCCTAAGCCATGACCAAATCCTTGGTAAGCAATGGTCGAATCCGCAAAGCGATCACAGAGCACCCATCCTCCCTTCTCGATCTGCGGCCGAATCTGGCGGGCAATGAGGTCGGCACGCGCCGCACTCATCAGAAGGGCTTCAGAAGGTGGCGTCCAACGTCCCGCGTCCCCCTGCAACAACAAAGCACGAATTTCTTCAGCCCCCGGGGTTCCCCCTGGCTCCCGGTAAGACACAACGTCAATTCCAGCGTCAGAAAGGCGCTGAAAAAGCCGGACAATCTGGGTCGATTTGCCAGACCCCTCGCCGCCTTCAAAGGTAATAAAAGGTCCGCGTACGGAGGTCATGAAGTATGCTTGCCCCAGAGAAGATAATTAAGGGAATCCTTCATCCGTTGATAAAACCAAGCGCGGGTAATGTCTTTGCCAGCACACAACGGCACCTTGAAGACACCTTTATCCGGAACGGTCGCCTCAATATACCCGACTACGTCCCCCTTTTTGAGGGGTGCTGCCACAGGGGAATCATAGTGGATTTTGACAACTAAATCCTTTCGTTTGCTCCGCGGAAGCGTCACCACCAAGGTCTTTTGCGGAACAAGTGGCACAGTTTTCTCTTCGCCACCCCACACATCCGCCACCTCAATGACATCATCCTTCCGGCAGATCTTGTAATTCTTAAAGAAGTTGAAGCCCCAGTTGAGAAGGGCCGTGGCTTCCTGATCCCGCTCTCTGGCATTCGCCAGGCCATTGACGACCAGAATAATACGACGGGTCCCTTGCTTCGCACTGGCCACAATGCCGTAGCCCCCCGCATCCGTGTGACCCGTCTTCATTCCGTCTGCGCCAAGGTTTGATTTGCCAAGCAACGTATTCCGGTTTTGCTGGTTAATGTTGTTATATTTAAATTCCTTCAGGCCATAATATTTCGCATATTGCTCTGGAAAATCCTCGATTGTCCGTTGCGCCATAATGGCCAAATCCTTGGCCGTGGTATAATGTCCTTCATCGGGCCATCCGGTAGAGTTCACAAAATTCGTATTCTTGGCCCCCATCTCATGAGCTTTGCGGGTCATTTCCTCCGCAAAGGCCGCTTCCGTTCCCCCCAGGCCTTCTGCCAAGACAATACAGGCGTCGTTCCCAGATTGCACAATCACCCCTTTGAGCAAATCTTCCACACTGACCTGACCATTCAAAGGCACAAACATTTTCGTTCCCTGCTTCGACCACGCGGCCTCACTTACAAAGAGGGTATCGCTGAGTTTAATCCCGCCATTTTTGAGATAATCAAAAACCTGATGGGCCGTCAGAATCTTGGACATGGAGGAGGGCACCATTTTCTGATCCGCATTCTTGGCCAAAAGCACATCTCCCGTTTCCAAGTCTTTCATATAGACCTGAGGAGCTTGGGTCTCAAACGTCTGGGCATAGGCCGCCGCACTCATAAAAAGCCCTAAAAAGAGAGAAAAAATCCGCATGAAGTCGATCCTTTTTTATCGTTGAATAATGATGCGGGACAGTCGCCCCGCTGCTGTTAATTTATCCAGAAGCTGATCCGCCGCTGAAAGACTAGCCAAAGGCCCCACCCGCACCGCATAAGCGGCCGATCCTTTGGACCGCACAGGCCGCTTCGGCGCATCCCCCGCCTCCGCCATCTGCTGGGCCAATTGAAGAGCCTCTTCTTGGGTCGCATGGTGGCCCACATCCACAAAAATACCTGTTGACGGTGCCGTTTTGGCAGGCGCTTCCACCACGGGGGATGGAGAAGAAACGGCAGGGGGTACCTCAGGGGCCACCGCCACGAACATCGGAGCAGCAGCGGGTGTCATGGGCACAGTGGGCGGCGCCATCATCATCGTCGGGTTTCCAATCCCGTTCAACGCTAAGCTCTCAGCCACAAGAGTCCGCACACGCACCCGCGCCGTCCCGCGTTGGTGAAATCCGAGCAACTGGGCCGCCCGGCGTGACATATCAATAATCCGTCCCTCCACATAAGGTCCCCGGTCATTAACCGTCACAAGGATTTGTCGCCCATTTTCAAGGTTAGAGACCTCCGCAATGCACGGCAACGGCAGCGTTTTATGGGCTGCCGAAACCTCATTCATATCAAAAGTTGCCCCTGTTGCCGTTTTGCGCCCATGGAATTGATAACGCCCTTTGCGCTCTCCCCCATAGTAAGACGCCATCCCCACCTCGTCATATTCATAATGGGGCTGCGGGTAATAGGTGACCCCTTTGATCACATAGGGGCGGCTCGTAGCCTTCACCGGTGCATAGGTACACGTACTCGGCGCATAGCACACAGGCCCCACCTCAGACCCACTCGAGCAAGCAGCCAATAGCGCACATACTCCCAGGGTCGCAGTATAGCGGTATAGCAGTTTAGCAGTATTTTTTTCTGTCATTTCTTCAAAAATCTCTTGACATTCGTTTTTATAAGCTTTCCCCTCCCGCTACACCGCTTCTTTCTTCAAAAAATCCTCTCTGGAGATCTTATACCAAAACCCAGGCTTAGAACCTTCATATGCCAAGGAGGTGCATTCCTTAGGTCCTATTTGAATAAATCCTATCCTTTCTAAGATGCGCTGGGAAGCCACATTGTCCACAAGAACGGCCGCCGTCAGCTCAGGGCGTTGCAAGACACGAAACCAAAACTCCACCAAAGCCGTCACCGCTTCGCGTCCATATCCTTGCCCCCAAAACGCGTGGTGTAATCCATACCCTATACGCCCATCCTCAATACTTACCACCCCCATAAAAGCCTGATCTTCCTTGCGGATAATGGCCATCACGGTGTCAAGTTTATCCACCCGATCTGCCGTCACCTGCGCCAGAAAAGCTTGCGCGTCGGCAAGGGTATACGGATAGGGCACATGGGCAAGATTTTGCGAAACGCGGGGATCACTAGAAACACGGGTTAAATCTTCCGCATCCCCCTCCTCTAAAGGACGGACGATCAATCGCTCCGTTTCTAAAGGAAAAGCCGAGGGGGGGATAAGAGTCCTCTCTTTAAATTGCCGCCAAAGGGCCCCTTTTTCTGGAACAGACATTCTACTTAACACCACATTATTCTCCTTAACATATGCTTCAAAACGACCATACTGCCTTAAAAATTTCTTTAATCCTGTCTCAACCACCCTTTCAGGATCCACATGACAATGACGCGCAAGCCCCACACAGACAAAAAAGAGATCGCCCAGTTCTTCCTGAAGCGCCAGTTGACGCAAGGGAGTAGACTCTTTTTTCAGCTCAGAAATGACTTCGTCAAGCTCTTCCCGCACTTTTTCTGCCGCCTGAAAAGGTGTGTCCCAATCAAAATCGATCGCGGCCCCTCGCAAAGCGGCATCGTTCATCTGACCTAAAGGCGTGGGAAGTGACTGAAGAGGGATCTCTTGGAAAGCTTGCTGGAGCGCTTCAATGCGCACGGCCTTCTCCTCAGGCGTGTAAGCCGCCGGCGCCGAATGTCCCCACACAGGACCAGGCCAGGCCGGATCTGTCTCATGCCGGACAATGACATGGACATGCAGTTGGGACACGATATTGCCCAAATTCGCCACATTCAATTTCGTCGGCGAGAACACGTCCTGTACCACCCGGCTGGCCAGATCGATTTCCTGGGTCAGCTGCTGCTGATCGGCCATACTGAGGTCAATAATTTCTTTGCAATTTTCACGGCGCGGAATGAGCATAAGCCAGGGGAAAGCGGCATTATGATGCAGCCGCACCTGACATAACCCTAAATCAATAACAAAAGTGGAATCCGCTTGGAGTTGAGGGTCAAGGATCATGCCATTCACACTAATGAGTTATTTGGCGTCCCCTACGGGATTCGAACCCGTGTTGCCGCCGTGAAAGGGCGGTGTCCTAGGCCTCTAGACGAAGGGGACGGCGCAGGCTTCCTGTATGTACAGGATGCATATAGGAAAATCAAGGAAGAAATTCAAGAAAAACTAAGGGAGTGTGTGCGGAATCCCCTTGGCCTCCAAGAGAGCCTGAAGCTCTCCATCTTGATACATTTCGCGCACAATATCACAGCCCCCAACAAACTCTCCCTTGATATAAAGCTGCGGAACCGTCGGCCAATTGGTGAAGTCCTTAATCCCTTGGCGAAGCTCTTCACTTTTGAGGACATCAATAGCCTTAAAGGAGACCCCGAGGGTTTTGAGAATTTGCACAACGGCTGCCGAAAACCCACACATCGGCGCTTTTTCATCGCCTTTCATGTAAAGCACCACATCGTTATCAGCCAAATCGGCACGAATTTGCTCAAAAATTTGGGACATTTTTCTCCTCCGTTGGAATTTTTGTTTTCAAGGACAAGGCATGGAGGCGCGTCCCCATATGCCCCTCCAGGGCATCATAGACCATGGTATGCTGCTCAATCCGTGTCTTGCCCCGAAAAGTCTCCGCAATGATTGTTGCAACATAGTGGTCATGATCGCCTGCCAGCTCTTTAATCTCAATCACCGCATCCGGAAACGCTTTTAAAAGATAGCCACGCAATTCGTCTTGAGGCATCGCCATCGTCAGAAACTCCCAAAAAAGTTAATCATCAGCTTTCTTGGCCTTCTTTGGCTTCTCTTTTTTATCGGTTGTTTTCTCTTTCGCCTCTTTCTTCACTTCAGCCTTCTTGCCAGTATCCTTCTTTTGCGAATCATCTTTCTTTTCAGAAGATTTCTCGCACCCCTTTTCCTGTTCAAGATAAGGCTTGAGGAGAGGTTGCAAAACGTCCTCGATTTCCTTCAACGTCAACGCTTCCTGGAAAACCTTCGGCTCTTTAGAGGTTGCATCAATAACCAGGGTCGGCGTTGCCGTAATCTTATACTTTTTCTGCCCCTTAAGGCGACTTTGGATAATTTTATCCATCAAAGCCGAACTCTTAACGCAATCTTCAAACTGTTGCTTCGTAATGCCATTCTCTAAAGCCACGTCCTGAAGGGCTTTCACAGGATCTTTCGCGAGCAACCATTTATCTTGGGTATCGTAAAAAAGTTTCACGAATCCAAGATATTTCTCCTTTCCTTTACACCAGGCGGTCTGGTGGGCCGTCAGAGCAATCCGATCCCCCGGAAAATCACGCAAGACAAGGCGCACATACCCAGGCTGGATATATTTCTTCTTAATAATGGGCATCACCGTCTTATGGAATTCCGCACAATGGGTGCAGGTCAAAGAAGAGTACTCAATAATGAGCACCGGCGCATCCGGCTTCCCCATACTGATTTCAGGCAAAGAGGTCGTAACCTTCTTATCCTTTTCGGCAAGCCCAGGGCCTACCCCAAAAATCAAACAAATGAAGAGTCCAGTTAGAAAACGCATCGTCCGCCCCCTTAAAGAGATGAAGGTAGCATACTCAAAATGAGAACCTCTGGCAATATTGATTACGGGCAAAAAAAAGTGTACGATCCGAGCAATAAGAAAAAATTGACCCAATACGTATGGAGGAAATCCTTGGATTTATTTGAATCCGTCTATCGTTTTTTTGGCTGGTGGATCATCAATATTGATGTCCTCTTGACCGTTCTCCTCATAAGTGGCGCCCTTCTTTTATGGCGCAAAAAAAGACACGCGGGCATACGCTGTATCACTTGGGGATGCCTGGGATTTGCTTTCTTTACCATTGTCCCCATCGGCCTCTGGCTCGTTGAAGGCCTGGAAAACCGATTTCCCAAACTCACCACCCTTCCTGCAGATGCGAAAGGCCTCATTTTCCTGGGCGGCACCTTTGATATGATGACCTCCCAAGCGCGCAAGGAAATTTCTTATAACCCCGCGGGAGGAAAATTCATCCAATTTATTGAGCTCGCCAAACAGCACCCTCACCTCCCCCTCGTATGTTCTGGAACGGAATTTGAGGCGGAGGCGGCCAAGCAAGAAATGCGAGCCTTAGGGATGGATCCTTCTACCGTTATCTTTGAAGCCGGATCAAAAAATACGCATCAAAATGCCTCCATGACAGCCGCCCTCATTCATCCCCATCCGGAAGACAGATGGGTCCTTGTCACCTGCGCCTTTAATATGCCCCGAGCCGTGGCTGTTTTTCGGAAATCTGGCTTCAACGTAATTCCCTACCCTGTCGACTATCACACTCCTGGCAACTATGAGCCCTGGTTTTTGATCGGCATTTCTCGCAACCTTGAAGGATGGCAAGTCGCCATGCGAGAATGGTTGGGGATGGTGATCAATGCGATTCGCGGCCGATCGAATGCAGTTTTGACACCTGTGAACCCTTAAGGCCAAATTTGCAGGCATAGCTTTTCGGCTTGAGCTTGACCTGAGGCGGATTGCAAACCGCGTAAGCAAACCCCCGCGCCTTCGCAAAAGCGATTGCCTTTTCCAGCGACGAGAACGAAAGATGGACCTCTTGATTCATATCTGTCGAACCGATCCACCCCATCACGGGATCCGCTTCAAAAGAGGTCTTAGGCTCAAAGGCAACAAGCCATACATTCCCTCTGCCCTTCCCGGCCTGCATCGTCGATTTAGATGGTTGATAAATTCGAACAGCCGTCATAAAGTTTCCTCCTAGAGACAGTATACAGTATTTTGTAAAGCGTGACTACTGAATGACCCTTCCTTCCTCTTTCAAACGACGTGGCTTCATGCTTGTCCTCTCCTCCCCTTCTGGAGCTGGAAAAACAACTGTCGCGCGCCATCTTCTCCACCATGAACCCGATATATCTCTGTCGGTGTCGGCCACAACCCGCCCGAAGCGCCCCCTCGAGACAGACGGAGTCGACTATCATTTTGTCGCCCATGACCATTTCCAAGACATGGTTGAGAAAGATCATTTTTTAGAACATGCCGTCGTCTTTGGGCACCACTATGGCACGCCCCAAGCCTCCATTGAGGCCCAGTTGACGAATGGACGAGACGTTCTTTTTGACATTGATTGGCAGGGAACCCAAACCCTGAAACAAAAAGCCCCCATGGACGTGGTGAGTATTTTCCTCCTCCCCCCCTCTCTCGAGACCTTGGAAACCCGCCTCAGGGGCCGTGCAGAAGACCCCGAAGACATTATCCTTTTTCGCATGAGCCAGGCTTCTTGTGAAATGAGCCACTGGCGCGAGTACGACTATGTCCTCGTCAATAATGTCTTAGACCATAGCGTAGACGCCGTTCGTGCCATTGTGAAGAGCGAGCGCCTTAAGCGACAGCGTCAACCAACCCTTCCCCAGTTTGTAGAGACGCTCCTGCCTTAGCCCCTCCTTGCCTCTGCTGGTAGATCGTCCCGGCCGTCAAAAGCGTTAATCCTGCCATATAGAGGCTGGGCCATAAAGGATGAGGATCCAGATACCATAGCCAAAAGCAGAAGGGGACCGTAAAGCGTCCTAAGGTGGATGCCCCTAGGGCGCCGCTCATGCCCACAAGAAGATATTGTTCTCGTACAGGAAAGAGGCTTTTGAACCAAAAGTTCATGGGGCACAAGAAAACCACTCCCCACACAACGATCCAGGTGCGGACAAAGAGCACATAGCTTAGAGAGGATCCTGGAAGCCAGAGAAACAGCGGAATGAGTGTAATGGTCAAAACCAGACTGGCTAAAATCATGACTTTTTCTCCCTTATATCGCAACGTCAGGCGTCCAATAAAGGGAATGGATCCCATATCAAAAATCAAAAGTGCTGTGTTAAAGGCCATCATGGTCTCAAGCGAAATCGATGTGATCAGGGGAACGAACGTGTTCATAAAGACGAAAGGGATACTATAGGTCAGATGGCCAAATCCTGTCGCAATCGCCACACTGGCCACCCGTGATCGGTAATTCCATAAAGTCTTCAGATTGGACACCTGATAGGAATTAAAAAGAGGAGAAATATTCGTCTTTGGGGATTGCTGGGCGCGCCGACGCAGCATGTACCCAGCGGCTCCTGTCACACCTCCGATCCAGAAGCAAAAACGCCAGGCCTCAGGTGTAAAAGCAATGACAAGGGCAGAGGCGGCAGAAGCCAGCACCACGCCCACCATGGGAGAACTTTGGTAAAAATGAGAGGCAATCAGGGCGTGTCGCGCGGACTTGTCCTCCATAATCGAAAGTTTTGCAATGGTTTGTTCTCCCGCTGCAAAAATTCCCTTAATCATTCTCAGCACGATCAAGCCCAAGGCGGCTATCCATCCCACCTGGTCATGTCCGGGCAAAAATCCAATGCCTACGGTCGTCACCGCAAGGCCAATGAGGGAATAGGAAAGTCCGTAAAGGGGCCCTTTTTTTCGGGCCAGCATCCCAAAAATGAAGGCACCGAGGGGCCGGGTCACGATCGAGGTCGCCATCACGCTATAGACCAGAATCAGCTGTACAATAGGGTCATGGTCCGGAAAGAACACAGGCCCCAGCACCGGAGCTAAAAAGCCATAAAGAGACGAATCAAAGTGATCCAGCGCATGGCCAATTAAAATTGAAACATCCCGTTTCGTCAGTGTCCGCACCGCATTTTCCTCCTTTTGTCATAAGCCAGGAGGAACAAGATGGACGGAATTCGGGCGCACAAGACATCAGATCTGGCCACTCTCCCTCCGCTGGTATAGCCCAGATCAGGTTCTAAGGGTGTATCTCAGCCCGCTTCCGGGCACCCCTGGTGATGCGGCCACTATAGAAGACAAGCAACCCAAAAACAAGCAGGCTAATTCAAGCAGAGGTGAATTTCCTTCTTTTCTGGGTGCTTGATATGCTCCAGGACAATCTCTTCGGCCATGTAGGCGAAAGCCTCAAAAGATCCAGCACTTTGCTCATTCATAAAGGCTGTTCCCACAAACATGGGCGGACAAGGTGGCCGCGTATTATTCGTGAAAAAGCTGAGGGTCATCACATAACCGGTCGGCTGTTCCTTATAGGACATGAGATAAGGCTCGCCTCGATACATCGCATAGGGCCCTGGAGGCACATTATTAAAGGGTTTGATTTCAACCGGCTCTTTTCCTTCATATTCAGCCACCACATTGTGGATTTTTTGAATTTCAGAATTGATGAGGTTCTCTGTCTCAGGCGTGGGCACGACACCATAATCGACCAGAATCATAGAAAGCCCCTTAAATCGCTTACACCGACACTTGGCATCCTCCATCGCCACGCTCGAGCGCACCTTTTTCTGAACCATGTGGAAAGGAACATCCTGATAAGCAAGGGCACGCTTTGAGGGCACCATATGCACCCACGGAAATCCCACCGTATCGTAGAAGGCCGTCGGACCTGCCTGATGATTTTCACCAGGAGGAGGCTTCTCCAAAACAGGCCCCTGCACCCCTGAATGACAGGCACTTAAGAAAAGACAGGCTAGAAGCGCCCCCATTTTTTTGTTCATTATTGAATTCTCGTTTTATGGGTTTGTGTCTGCCACTATGTCAGAGATGACGAGAAAAATCAAAACGTTTAGAGAGGGCGCCTTGCTCTTCTTTGAAAAACAAGATATATGCGAAAACAAAAGGGTGAGAGGCCGATGGGATATATTGTTCAAAAATTTGGGGGCACGTCCCTCGCAACCCTCGATTTGATCAAAAAAGCAGCAACACGCGTGAAAGCAGAGATCGACGCCGGCCACTCTGTCATCACCGTTGTCTCCGCAATGGCAGGAACCACCAATACCCTTGTCAGTTATGTGCGAGATCTCTCCACCACCTATGATCGCGCTGAGTATGACGCTGTGGTTTCCACCGGAGAACAGATTACCGCCGGCCTCCTCGCCATTGCCCTCCAGAACCTTGGCCTGAAAGCCAGATCTTGGCAAGGCTGGCAATTGCCCATCCACACCTCCCCCCACCACACTCACGCTCACATTGAAGATATTAATGTCAGCGGCCTTATTGAGGCTGCCCAAAAAGGATTGGTGTCCGTTGTCGCGGGCTTTCAAGGACTCAGTCCCAAAGGACGCATTACGACCTTAGGACGCGGCGGATCAGATACCACCGCTGTGGCCCTGGCGGCCGCCCTTAAAGCAGAACGCTGCGATATTTTTACGGACGTTGATGGCATCTATACCGCCGACCCTAATTATGTGGTGAGTGCTGATAAATTGAATCAAATTGCCTATCAAGATATGCTGGAACTGGCCTCCCAAGGTGCCAAGGTACTCCAAAAAGAATCCGTTGAATTTGCGATGAAGCATCAGGTGCGCTTACGTGTTCTCTCAAGCCTTTCAGAGACCCCTGGCACCCTGGTCACGGGTGAGGCTGAAATTGCCTCCAAGCGCCGACAAATTAGCGGTTTAGCCCATTCTCTCAATTACGTGCAGATCACCTTGGGCGGCCTCCCCGCTTCCCTCCCCTATGAAACCATCCTCACTCCCCTGAGGGAAAACAATACTGCTGTGGATATGGTCCAAACCAATCTTTCTCCTTCCATAGGGAAAATGGATGTTTCCTTTATTGTATTAGCCTCAGAAGCCGATCGCGCCCTCTCTCTGTTGGATGCAGCAAGAGCTTCCCTGGGCTTTCAAAATATTGTAAAAGAGTGCGACGTGGCCACGATCTCCGTTATAGGTGCAGGATTGCAAGCGGAGAGGCGTCCACCCCGTATTTTGTTTCAAACCCTCAAAGAAAAAGGTATTCCCGTGCAGGCCGTTTCTGCTTCAGAAATAAAACTGAGTGTCCTTATTCCTGCTTCCCACATGGAACAAGCCATTTCAAGTCTCCACACGGCCTACCAACTCGACAAGGAGGAGCGTTAATGCAAGCTGCCAAAAAACGGTTAAATCACTTGTGGTATCGCGGCCAGGAATTCCTAGGAACACCCTATGCCATTCTCGGCGGCGCTATGACATGGGTCTCAGAGCGTAATTTAGTCGCAGCCATTTCAAATGCAGGCGGATTTGGGGTGCTTGCCTCTGGCGCCATGTCTCCAGATCTTTTGCGCACAGAAATCCGGGAAACCCAAGCCCGCACCTCAAAACCCTTTGGCGTGAACCTCATTACACTCCACCCTCAACTTTCGGACCTCATTGCGGTGTGTGTTGAGGAAAACATCACCCACGTCGTCCTGGCAGGTGGCCTTCCCCCTGCAAAAGCCATCACGTCCTTGAAAGATCAAGGCATCAAGGTCATTTGCTTTGCCCCCGCCCTCGTAATTGCCAAAAAGCTTGTAAAGCTAGGCGTCGATGCCCTTGTCATCGAAGGAATGGAAGCAGGAGGCCATGTGGGTCCTGTCTCAACCAGCGTCCTCGTCCAGGAAATCCTTCCCCACATTACTGAAATTCCCGTCTTTGTAGCCGGTGGGATTGGTCGAGGCGAAACCATTGTGTCTTATCTCGAACTGGGCGCTGCAGGGTGTCAGTTAGGCACGCGCTTTGTCTGTGTCACAGAAAGTGTAGCTCACCCTGACTTCAAGAAAGCCTTTATGCAAGCCCACGCTCGTGATGCGGTGATCTCTCCCCAACTCGATGCGCGCTTCCCCGTCATTCCCGTCAGAGCCCTGGCCAATCATGCCACCCGCGACTTCGTAAACTATCAAAAAGAACTGATTACGCTTGTCGACCGCCAAGAACTTGATCCCAAAGAGGCACAGCTTAAAATTGAGCATTTTTGGGCGGGAGCCTTACGGAAAGCTGTCGTTGAAGGCGACATTGAAAAAGGGTCAATCATGGCAGGACAAAGTGTCGGCATGGTGACCCAAGAACAATCAACTCACGAGGTCATTCAAGAACTGCTCTCTCAAGCCACACAAACCTTGCATGCTCGAACACCCACCCCATGACAGCGCTGCCAAAGAAAATCACACCTGAAGCGGCGAACCATATTTCCCTTCTGCATCAACTGGCAGATATCCTCCGTGTCCAAAGCCCTTTCACCGAACGCCTCAAGCTGGCCCTCCAATTCGTGGCAGAGAATCTGGGATCCGAATCCGCCTTCCTCTATAGCCTTTCGGAAGATCATTATTTAGAAGCCTTCGCCTCGTTTGATCCACACGCCCATGACCCCTATGGAGCGCGCTTTCGGATTGGAGAAGGCCTGGTCGGCCTCATTGCCGCCTCCAGAAAAAGTCTTCTTTGCGAAAATATGTCCCACCACCCCAATTTCTTTTATTGTCCCGGCGTGGCGGAACAAATCAATCTGGCGCTCCTCGGGGTTCCCCTTCTCTCCCCCCGGGGGATCATTGGGGTCCTCACCATTCAAAACCCATCCACGCGGCCTTTTGCAAAGGAACAGGAAGACAAACTCATAGCCATTGGAAATTTTTTAGCGGCCCTCCCCGAATTCAACCGCTTTCCTCTTCTCACGATTAAAAATGCGGCCTCCAATGAAATGCACGTTCTTGAAGGGGTCGGCCTCAGCAGTGGCGTTTCCATTGGCACGGCCCTCATCCACCATCCCCGCACATGGAAGGAAAAAGCCTTTTCCACCTCCCCCCCAGAAGAAAACAAGCGCCTCAAAAAGGCCATTCGCGAGATGATGCGATCGATTGATAAGCTGGTCACCCCCGATTTAGATCAAAACACCAAGGATGTTTTAAACGCCTACCGTATGATCGCCGCAGATCGCGGCTGGGTGCGCAAAATGCACGATTTCATTCATAAAGGCTTTACGGCCGAAGCCGCCGTGCAAAAAGTCCGGCGCATCACCCGTGAGCGCTATGCCCAAATCGGCGATCAACTCCTTAAGAATCGGCTCTGGGATCTCGAAGACCTTGCAAGCCGCCTTTTGCGTCATCTTTCAGGACAAGAAACAGTCTCCGAAGAACTACCCGAATCAACGATTTTGGTCGCCCATAACTTAGGCCCTGCCGAGCTCTTAGATTATGACCGCCGCTTTTTGAAAGGTGTTGTCCTCGAAGAAGGAGTCTATACGGCCCACGTCACAATTGTCGCACGCGCCCTCAATATCCCCATCGTTGGACGCCTGCCTTTCCTTCTCACAAACGTCAGAGAGGGCGACAAGCTCATTATCGATGGCGAGGACGGCACAGTCATTGTCTCTCCGACAGAAGAGGCCCTGAAAACCGCCCATCAAAAAATAGAACATACCCTCAAGATCCAAGCCCTCACCGCAAAATTACGGGACAAGCCCTGCCAAACAAAGGAAGGCGTTCCGATTCGACTCAGTCTCAACGCCAGCCTGCCGACTGAAATCCATCAGCTGAAAGATTTCCAGGTGGAAGGGATCGGTATGTACCGCACCGAAATCCCCTTTATGATTCATACCCATTTCCCTGATTTAGAGACCCAAATCGAACTTTATCAAGATGTTGTAGATCAAGCCAACACAATCCCCATCACCTTTCGCACCTTGGATATTGGGGGAGACAAAGTTATTCCCTATATCTGGCAAGGAACGGATGATAATCCGGCTTTAGGATGGCGAGGTATGCGTGTCTCCCTGGATAAGCCGCACATTTTGAAAACCCAGGTCAGAGCTTTGATGCATGCGACGCACGGAAGGGAACTACGTCTCCTATTTCCTATGATTTCCGACATCTCTGAGTATCGCGAGGCCCGTCAGCTTGTCGAAGAAGAATGGGCCCGCACCGCAGCTCAAAAAGAACCTCTTCCCTCACAAATTCTCTACGGCATGATGCTGGAGGTTCCCTCTGTCGTCACCCAGCTTCCCTTTCTCCTCAAAGAGGTCGATTTTCTCTCTATCGGTACCAATGACCTCTTCCAATTTTTCTACGCCTGCGACAGAGGCAATCCAACAATTTCTACACGGTATGATGTCTTATCTTCCTCCTTTCTCACCTATCTCCAAGATATTTGTCGGACGTGTCAAAAAGCCAATGTACCGCTCACAGTATGCGGAGAAATGGCAGGTACGCCCTTCGAAGCCCTTGCCTTGCTTGCACTGGGGTATCGCTCCCTGTCCATGTCTGGGCATGCCGCAGGGCGGGTTAAAAAGGCGATTTTGAATTTCCCTCTCAAAGAGGCAGAAGCCTTTATGGAACAAGCTTTAAAGGACACCTATGCCGCTTCTCTCAGAGAGCCTTTTCGCCAGTTCCTCAAGGACCACGAGATTGAGATTTAAGGGTTATCGCGCCAATTCATAGAGGGCAATCGCAAAGGCCACAGAAACGTTCAGCGTTGGAAAAGCAGGATCGGTCGGAAGCCTCACAAGAAAATCACACTTCTCCTCCGTCAAGCGCCGCATCCCCGCCCCCTCAGCCCCCAGGATCAGGGCCACTTTAGGGGGATAATCCTGCTTTGAAATGACCGCCTTCCCCCGTTCACTGAGGCCCACGGTCCAAAATCCGCTCTCCTTCAGGTCCTCAAGGGTACGGGCTAAATTCGTGACTTTCCAAATTGGCAAGCAATCCAAAGCGCCTGACGCCGCTTTCGCCAATACCCCATCTAAAGGAGGCGAATGGCGATCTGTCATCACAACCCCCAAGGCCCCCAAGGCTTTGGCCGTCCTCAAGATCGCCCCAACATTATGGGGGTCTGTCACTTGATCGAGCACCACAAGGATGCCTTGATCTTGGCGCGCAACCTCGTCCAAAGAAGGTTCTTCCAAAGGAAGCACTTCCAAGGCCATCCCTTGATGCACCGCCCCTTCGGGCAACAACCGCACCAGCGCCGCTCCTTCAACCACTTCATGTTTAGGGAGGCGCAACTCCGAAAGCTCTTTCAACGCCCCCGTCGTTGCCAAAAGGCGAAGACAGGTCCGCTCAGGATTCGTCAGCGCCGCTTTACACGCATGCACTCCCCACAACCAAAGACGGGAAGAGGAAGGGACGGAGGGGTGCTTTGCCATGGAGTTCCATTCTATCGACCTTCATGATGACATCTGAGCTACACACCAGGCAGCACAAAGGGTTGAGAGCCTCATCATCTCCCTCTTTCACCCAAAAAACAAGAAAAAAACGCGAAGTGACAACTTATTCTATGTTCTCCTCTCAAAAATTCCGCTAAGGTCTTGAAAATAAAAAGGGAGGTGGCTCATGCGAACGCAAAAACGAGGAATAATAGGGGGACTTCTCCTCATCCTCACGGGCTGTGATTTTTCCGCTCACCGCACCTTTCATGATCCTCATTTGAAGCTACGCAGAGAAGACTATGACAAGCTTACCCAACACCCCATTGCACAGAAACGAACGCCCTCTTTTCGGCCACCCTCTCCTCCTCTTCCGCGCGAACCGCGCCTCACAGCGGCCATGCAAAAGAAGGTTACGCTTTCCCTCAGAGGGGAAACGCCCTTAGCCCATATTTTGATGGAATTAGGCCATCAAGCAGGGGTGGGCATCGCCTACACCCCCGCAGCCGAACACAACAAACTGATCTACAGCGCCCATGAGATCCCTTTGATTGAGATCATCCGGGACCTGTGCATCCTCACCCACCATCGCTTTCAAATCCAGGGAAACCGCATCCTGATTGAGCCCGACACGCCTTACCTTGTCACCTACGATGTCCAGTGTTTGAGCCATATTCGTAAAAACGAAAATCGCGTTTCCATTGCGACGGATGTTTTCTCGCCCCTCGATACCAAGGAGCGCCACGATAATGGCTCCAACAGCGTGCTCTCAGGAAATAGTCAGGTTGATTTTTGGGCAGAGCTTGAACAAAATCTCCGCCTCTTTTTAGGCCCCTTCAAAGGCTCTCCTCCCTACAGCCTTCACAAACAAGGCGGCCTGGTCACGATTTCGGGAACCACTCAACAACATCAGCAGGTTGCGGACTATTTAAAGAAACTCAAGGAGAGCATCAGCACACAAGTCATTATTGAAGCAAAGATTATCGAGGTCACCCTCAATAATGCCTATAAAACAGGCATCAACTGGGGCCAATTGGGGAAACATTTTCAAGCCAAAGCCCCGCTGGCTTTTACCCTGCCTCATCAAGGCCCTATGGACCTTTTTACCTTCTCCCTCAAACAAGAGAATTTTTCTGCTGTTTTGAACTTAGTGAAGCAATTTGGCACCGTGCGTACCCTTTCCAACCCCCGCCTTACCGTCATGAATAACCAACCGGCAATTCTGAAAGTGGCCACGAATGAAGTCTTCTTCCACCTGGAATTTGAACGCTTACTTCAAGCCGAAGGGAAACCCGATATCGAGACGATCTCCAGTGACCCCATGACCGTCCCCATTGGTCTTGTCCTGGTGGTCCAACCCGCCGTCAATCTTAAAACAGGAGACATTACCATGACCCTGCGCCCCACCATTTCCCGCGTGCAAAAGGAAGTAGAGGACCCGGCCGTCTCCATAAAATCCCAACAACAAGTCAAATCCACCGTGCCGGTTGTCCAGGTGCGTGAATTGGATTCCGTCCTCACGATTAAGTCCGGACAAGTGGTCATCTTAGGGGGCCTGATGGAAGAACGGGCGAGCAATAGCACCGCAGCGATCCCCCTCATTGACGCCCTCCCTCTCTTTGGCGAATTGGCCAAGGGCAAAGAAGACGAGCGGCAGGTGACAGAACTCGTTATTTTTTTGACCGCCCACATTGCAGAGTCACCCCACATCCCTGAGGCGGATGAGCGTCTCTACAACGTCTATACACAAGATCCACGACCGCTGAACTTTTAATCCACAGAGACGGTCCCTGTCTCCAACCGAAAAGAGAGAGTGACCTCCCGCTGGGATGGCCCCTCTTCCAGAACCCAGTCCTTTACGCCCTCAAGGGCGGCCTCATCCAAAAGGCTAAATCCCGAGCTTTTCTCGACCTGCGCTGATAAAACCCGCCCCTCAGAAGACAGGGTCAAGTGCAATCCCACCTCGCCCTCCTGTCCTCGCTTCCGACAGATCCAAGGGTAAGCGGGAAGAGGCGTATGGGTTTGGCGGGCCTTTACCGAAGGAGACGCGATCGATTGACTTGCTACAACCTCCTCCCGACGACCTGCCTTGTGAAGAGAAGGACCTGACGCAGGGACGACAGAGGGAGGTGGCAAAGCACGTTTTTTTGCAGATGACACTTTCTTTTTTTGTTGAGAATGCTTAGATTTTTCCTGTCTCTTAGGGGAAGCCGTTTTTTTCTCCCAGATCACTTCATAAGTGGGTGCCTCGGGAAAAAAAGAGGGGAGTTCCCATACCAATACCCCAATCACGGCCCCATGAAGCATAAGAGAGAGCAGAAGGGGAAAAAGGCGCTCACGCTCCATCAGTTTTTCGCTTCCAATCCAAAGAAAAAGCCTGTGCCGCGCATCCCATATCCGTAAACCTCTTCGTACCGCTTATTCCCTAGGTTTTCAACACGCCCAAAGAAAGCCACACGCGGCGTCAAGCTATAGGAACCGCCGAGGTTCACCAATCCATAAGGGGATAATTTTTGGCGCGTAGGGGCACTATCAATCCGCGCGTTCACCCCTGTGGCTTGCACAAAGAAGGAAAGATCGCACGTGGCCTGCCATGTCAGCGTCAACGCCCCTTTGAAGGTTGGGATCAGGGGAGAGGTGACATCTCCGGGGAAATCCCGAGCCCGAGTCAGGGTAATCATCGGCTTCATCTCAAGCGTCTTCAAAAGCTTAATCGGCAGCGAAAGCTCAAGCCCCTGAATATCCCGCCGCGATCCATTATATTTCTGCCACCCCCCGCCAGCAACTTGACGCGAAAGGGCAATTTGGTCAATGCGATTGAGAAATCCCGTTAAATGAATCCCCACACAGGTGTGAAACAACGATTGATCGATACCGACCTCCACACTTTTCCCTATTTCGGGCTGAAGAGAAGGGTTAGGAACCGCAAACGGACCCGTTTGAAAAAGATCCGAGAGCGTCGGCGGTTTAAAGTTCGTCCCATATCCTACCCGCAGGCGTGTCGTACAGGTGAGGTCATAGGCGGCACGGAGGTTATAGGTTCCACGCCCCCCTAAATGCTGGTACTGGTCCCCCCGGAGTCCCCCTTCCAACGTCAGAGAATCCCAAGGCTTAAAAAGATAAATGGCATAAATTCCCCCATGGTTACGCGTATAAAGAGTCGCCTGAGTCGCCCGCTCCTGCCCCCCCATGAGCCCCCCCAACAAGGTATGCCGAGGGTGAAGTTTCGCTTCCATCCGATAAATACCAAGCGGATGAGCACCCGTTGTCGTGTTTTGACCAAAAGGAGTGATGTTTTGACTATTGGATTTAAAGTAAGTGGCCTTCAATGAATGCTCCATCGACTCCCCTCCCCATCGATTCTCCAAAGAGGACAACACCATATCGGTTTCCGTAAAGTTTTGGGCTTCAACGGGAACGTAGAAACTACCTACCTGCTGGGTATCATTATACTGGACACGCCCTTCCGTATACCTTACCAATCCTTCAACCTCCCAATTATCTGTCACGGCGTACCCAAGGCGCCCCGTCACCGTTTCATTGGTATAGTTATCCGCCTGGCGATTCCCATGGAGAGGGTTCGTAAACGGAGCAGGACCCCGACCAAATCCTGATAGGGTGCTCGCAAATTGAAAGCGATCATGTTCTCCTTGGGTTGTGAGATAGCCGTATCTGGTTTTAAAACTCCCGCCCTCCCCATGCACCTTGAGAGAAGGTTTTCCCTTGCCTTTCTTAGGCTTCATGATCACCACGCCTCCCAAAGCCCCGGGCCCATAAGCTAACGCTTGGGGACCGGGTAGCACCTCAAGAGTTTCCATATCCGCATTCAAGAATTGAGATATCTCAGCCCCACTGCCAGGTGCCGCAGGATTATTCACATAAATATCATCCACGAGCACGAGATTCTGACTTGTTGTGGCTCCTCGAATATAAAGACCTGTTTGTTGCCCCGTCGGGCCATTCGAAACAAAAGTGACGCTGGGGGAATAGGGCAAGGCATCTTTAAGGAAGATTTCTTGATATTCATGAATTTCCTTTGCGGAAATATGAGTGTCCTCAGCACTCGGCGGCGTAACCAAAGGAGGCGCCACAACCTCATAAACTTTTCCCGCCCAAGCAGGGCTGACGAACCATAACAAACAAAAAAGAAAGCGCATGATACCTCGCAAGAGTTAACCCACAAAAATTGAGTGTCACCCTTAACGAATCCATATCCCGCGATCTCTTGAGGCACCCCGCACAAAAGATTGGTGACGCGTATGGCAGGTCTCCTGACTTAGGCCTCAACACCCCCTCCCTCCTTCCCAAAGCAACGCTTCAGTGGAGATTTATAGAGAGGGCTCTTCCCTTACAGTTACGGGGGTAGTCACGGCTTTGCACCGCGTTCCCTTTTAGCATTTCTGCACCATACATGGTCACACATAAAACCTTGGTTCAGTAGCGTCAAGACCATTTTTATGATATAGTACTCCCTCGAAAGGAGTGCCTCATGTGGCCTGACGTTCTCGATATGCGTAACTTCTACGCCTCAGCCCTCGGAGAAACTGTCCAGCAGATGATTGGACACAAAATGAATGATTTTTGGCCAACCATGAAGGGCCATGACATGATAGCCCTTGGGTACACGACCCCTTACCTGAAAGAGTACCGTAAAACGGCAAGACACATCATGGCCCTTGCCCCTGCGGAACAAGGAGCTCTCTCCTGGGATCGTGAGGAGCCCAATATCATCGTCCTCACAGAAGAAACGCTCCTCCCCCTCAAAGATAAATCCGTGGACTGCGCTCTTCTCATACATGCCCTTGAATTTGCAAGCCATCCCCGCGCATTAATTCGCGAGATCTGGCGATGCCTGAGCGATGGTGGGAAACTTATTCTGGTCGTTCCAAATCGCCTGGGCCTCTGGTCACGGCGCGATAAAACGCCCTTCGGCCAAGGGCAGACCTATAGCCATTTACAAATCACCACCTTCCTCACAGAAAACATGTTTACGCCTCTGCGCACAGAACGCGCCCTTTATATGCCCCCCTCCCAGTCCGCCGTCCTCTTAAGCACAGCCTCCGCCTGGGAAACCATTGGCTATCAAAGCTTCCATAACCTTGCTGGCGTCCTCATCATTGAAGCGGAAAAGCGTGTCTATGCTGGCCATAAGGTGGGGGAACCTGCCTGGGAGAAACGCTTTCAACTTGCCAAAAAGCTTGCTACACCTCTCAAAAAAGAACCTTACGATCCAGCTTAACGAAAAGAGATTCTCCATGAAACCACCAGCCCATCTTTCCATTCCTCCTGAAATTGATCTTCCCCTCCGCACAGGCACCATAGGGCCCTCTGTCGTTGATATTCGCCAACTTTATGGAAAGACAGATTATTTTACCTTTGACCCTGGCTTTACCTCAACCGCCGCGTGCGAATCTAAAATTACTTTTGTCGATGGGGAAAAAGGAATTCTTCTGTATCGGGGCTACCCCATTGAGGAACTGGCAGAAAAAAGCACGTTTTTAGAGGTGGCCTCGCTTCTTATGGAAGGCGATCTGCCGACCCCGGAAAGCTTTGAGGCCTTCCGTCAAAGCATTACGACCCACACCATGGTCCATGAACAACTGCGCAGCTTCTACAACGGGTTCCGCCGCGATGCCCATCCGATGGCCATTCTCCTTGGGGTCATGGGAGCGCTGTCCGCCTTTTATTATGACAGCTTAAACATCCAGGATGCGCGTCAGCGGGTCATCGCCTCCCACCGCCTGATTGCAAAGGTTCCCACGATTGCCGCCATGGCCTATAAGTATTCTATTGGGCAACCCTTCATGTATCCTCAAAATCACCTGGGCTATGCTGAAAATTTCTTGTACATGATGTTTGCCACGCCGGCCGCACCCTATGTCGTCAATCCTATCGTCGCACGGGCTCTCGATCAGATCCTGATTCTCCATGCAGATCATGAGCAAAATGCCTCTACCTCCACTGTACGTTTGGCCGGATCGACAGGCAGCAACCCCTTTGCGTGTATTGCCGCAGGCATCGCGTGTCTCTGGGGCCCTGCCCATGGAGGCGCCAATGAGGCCGTCCTCAACGTCCTGCAAGAAATCGGCCATAAAGACCGCATCCCCGAATATATTAAGCGGGCAAAAGATCCGAAGGATCCTTTCCGCCTCATGGGCTTCGGGCACCGGGTCTATAAAAGCTATGATCCCCGCGCGGCTGTGCTCCGCAAAACCTGCACAGACGTTCTCGAGGCTTTAGGTGACCATCACGATCCCCTTCTCCATCTCGCCCTGGAATTGGAAAAAATTGCCCTTGAAGATCCCTATTTTATTGAGAAAAAACTCTATCCCAATGTGGATTTCTACTCTGGCATTCTTTTCAAAGCCATGGGCATCCCCACCTCCATGTTCACCGTCCTCTTTGCCATGGCCCGCACAGTCGGATGGATTGCTCAATGGATGGAAATGATTGGCGATCCAGATCAAAAGATCGGCCGCCCCCGCCAACTTTATACGGGACACCCCCAGCGGGCCTATCGACCTCTCCAGGAACGCTAAAGTAATTCTGGTGGTGAGCAGGCGAGCGACGGGGTTCGCTAACCTTAATTTACGCCCTTCGCGAGGGAAGTCAATTTTTTTCGCCAAAGTGACACCGAAAATAATTTTTCAAGAAAAATCAAGAAGATAGAGCTAGGCACGCTGCGCAAAAAGGAGCAACCCCTCGGCAATCGCATCCACAACCTCACGTGTTGTGACTTCGTCATGGCCCTCTGCCATGATCCGCACAAGGGGTTCTGTCCCCGAAGGACGAATCAGAAGGCGCCCTTGGGTGCCCAACTTCGCCCGCGCTCCGGCCACCATGGCTTCTGCTTCGGGAATGGCCAGGAGGGAGGCGCACAAACGCACATTCCGGAGAATTTGGGGGAGCGGGGAAAAGACCTGCAACACTTGGCTAGCCGGTTTTTTTTGGACTGCAAGGGTACTGAGGACCTGCAGGGCAGTCAGAAGACCATCCCCTGCGGTAGCATAATCAGAAAGAATGATATGCCCCGACTGCTCTCCACCCAAGTTATAGCCATCCTGACGCATGCGCTCGGTCACATAGCGGTCCCCGACGGGCGTCCGCAACAAAGTCAACCCTTGCGTCTCGAGGTATTTTTCAAGGCCCAAATTAGACATTTGAGTCGCAACCACCCCTTGCCCTTGCAGGCGACCTGCCGCCTGCAACTGGGTCGCAATCAGGGCCATAATCTGGTCCCCATCCACCAAAGACCCTGTCTCATCCGCAAACACCACCCGATCGGCGTCTCCATCAAAGGCAATCCCCACATGGGCGTTGGTTTCTCTAACAGTCTGACACATCAAAGCCGGATGGGTCGCCCCACAGGCATGGTTAATATTTTTGCCATCCGGGGTGATGGCGATCGGAATGACCGTTGCGCCGAGCGCCTCCAAAAGACGGGGAGCAACTTTATAAGCAGCCCCATTGGCGCAATCCACAACAATCCGTAACCCCTGAAAGGTCATCCCGGGCGCAAGACTCGAGCGCACAAAATCCGCATACATTTCAAGGGCTTGAGAAAGGTGCAGCATCTCGCCCAGCTCAGAAGAAGGCACGAGGGCGTCCGACAAGTCAGCGTGAAGCCGCACCTCAATGGCGTGCTCAATGTCATCGGAGAGCTTGAATCCATCCGGACCAAAAAGCTTAATGCCATTATCTTCAAAGGGGTTATGGGACGCTGAAATCATCACGCCCACATCCATCTCCAAAGAGCGTGTAAGCATGGCAACGGCAGGGGTCGGCAGAGGTCCCACCCGCGTCACATCCATCCCCACCGAGGCAAATCCAGCGGAGAGTGCAGATTCCACCATATACCCTGAAAGACGCGTATCTTTCCCAATCAGAACCCGATGGCGATAGTCCCCTCGCATAAACTGGAGTCCTATCGCTTGACCCAACCGGGTCAGGATGTCTGGCGTAAAAGGGGCCTCATTGGCCCGCCCTCGAATACCATCAGTGCCGAAAAGTCTTCGCATATACTTCTTTCTTTTAGATTTACGACCTACCTAGTATGGATGATAAATCTAAATTTTCAGAAAAAAAGCCAATAACATTTTATTTCACTTTTCCTGAGACCGCATCCTGCCGCAACGCTTTCACTTCCCGTTCCAGAAAATAACTGATCGCCGTACGGATCCCTACAATGATGGCCAGGGTCAGAACGTCCTGAGTCGTCGGGCGCGCGAACGTATTAATGATGTCTGAGGCAATCATAAATTCAAGTCCCAAAAGAATATAGGTCCCAAAGGTGGCCCGAATCTTTGCTGTCCCCGTCACAAAGCCTTCTCCTGAGTCCTCCCCCAATTTCATCCGCACAAGCCCAATGGCCGCAAGAAGCGTTCCCCACAGAACAATGATCACGCCCACAATATCAATAAAGGCAATGATAAGGTATAAAGCGGCATGTAAAGCTGATTCAAAATACATAAAGGTCCTCCTAAGTTTTCTCGCCCAAACGTTCAATTTCCCAACGCAGCTCAACCCCCGACGTGGCCAAGACACGTTTTTTGACTTCCTCCCCCAGCGTTTCTAAATCTTGAGCGGTCGCTCCGCCCGTATTGATCATAAAGTTACAGTGAAGATCTGACATCCGCGCGCCCCCGATTTGAAGACCGCGGCAGCCGGCGTCATCAATGAGCTTCCACGAACTCATCCCCTCCGGATTCGCAAAGGTGCTCCCCCCCGTCCGGGAATGAACGGGTTGGGTTGCTTCACGGGTCTCAAGCAGGGCATTGATTTTCTCATGAATTTTTTCCGGATCTCCTGAAGTGCCTTGTAAACACGCCTCCACAAAAATCCATTCTTTGGGAATGTCACAATGACGATAGGAAAATCCCATCTCCGAAGGCGTTAGGGTATGCACGATCCCTTGCGAATCCACCGCAACCGCAGACACCAACACCTGTGCCATCTCTGAGCCATAGCATCCTGCATTCATGCGCAAGGCTCCCCCAATGGTGCCCGGAATACCACATAAAAACTCAAGTCCCGTAAGACCGGCCTCTGCACTCAGAAGTGCCACGGTGCGATCCAGCGCTGCGGCCCCTGCCCGTATGTGATTACCTTCAACATGCGTCTTTCCAAAAGCGCCTCCCAAACGCACCACAACCCCCGGCACACCTCCATCGCGCACAAGAAGGTTAGAGCCCACGCCAATGACAGATACGGGAATATCGGAAGGTTTGTGGAGAAGAAAGAAACACAGGTCCTCTAGGTCCGCAGGCTTAAACACCACCTCTGCTATCCCGCCTACGCGAAACCACATCGTGGGGGCCAGAGGCACGTCAAAAAGGTAACGACCGCGGACGGTCGGAAGGCGATCCTTGCACCCTAGGCGCATGTGGGCTGCGCCATCTCAGAAAGTTGGGTCGCCAGCCCCCGCGCAATGGAAGAAATCGTCCCCGCCCCCAAACAAAGCACCAGATCTCCCGGATGGACAAGGCCCTTTAAAAGTTCCGCCAAATGAGGGGGCCCATCACATTCATGGACATTCTCCCCTGACATCGCGGCTACCAAGGCTTGGTGGGTCACCCCTTCCCGAGGATCCTCTCCTGCCCCATAGGCCGGAAGGACGATTGTGATATCCGCCCCTTCACAACTCGTTACAAAGTCGTGAAAATGATGTTCGAGACGAGAATATCGGTGCGGCTCCAACACCGCAATAATGCGTCCATCTGTCGCCCCCCGGGCCGCCGCAAGGGTCGCCTTAATCTCAACAGGGTGGTGGGCATAATCATCAATAATGGTCACATCGTTCCATTCGCCCACCGGCGTAAAACGCCGCTGAACCCCTGTAAAAGATGTAAAAGCGCGCTGGATCGCCTCCATCTCCACGCCACATTCAAGCGCAATGGTGGCGACTCCGAGGGCATTCACCACATTATGGTGGCCATAAAGGGAAAGCACCATGGGGGTTTGCGAAGTCCCCTGAACCAAGTCAAACGTTGCCCCCTTCGACGTGAGCCGAATATTGTGAGCCTGCAGATCCGCTTCTGGATGCACCCCGTAACTGATACAGCGTTGGGTAGGGCGTAGCTTTTGCCACAGCGCATAGGTTTGAGGATCATCGATCCCCAGAATCGTCACACCGCCAGGTGCTGTCCCAAAGGTTTCAAAGGCATCATGCAGTTGATCCAAAGACGTGTAGTAATCCATGTGATCCGCATCAATATTCGTAATAAGCGCAATATCACGTGGCAATTTTACGAAGCTGCCATCCGATTCATCCGCCTCCGCAACACACCATTCCCCCTTACCCACCTTCACATTCGAGCTCCAATTGTTCATGATGCCCCCATCAATGACCGTGGGATCAAGCCCCGCCACCTCCAAGACCCATCCCATCAGAGCAGTGGTCGTGGTTTTGCCATGGGTTCCCCCAATCGCAATCGTTTTCTGGCCCGCCATAATAAGGGCTAAGACGTCTGCCCGATGAAAAATCTTAAGCTTTCGCTTATAGGCTTCTTGGAGTTCAGGGTTTGTTTCTTTCACAGCTGTCGAAACCACAATGATTTCTTTGCCTTCAATCACCGCTGGATCGTGCGGAAACACAACGGGTATCTCCATTTTCTGCAGCGCTTGCACGTTGCCGTTTGAGGCGATATCGCTCCCGCTCACACGATAGCCTCGGTCAAACAGAATTTTGGCCAAACCACTCATGCCAATGCCACCAATGCCAATGAAATGAATAGGAGAATTTTTTAAGGTATCAAGGGCCATGAATTTATCTTTCTAACATGCAGACGGCGCGAGCAAGGCGCTCAGACGCATCGGGGGTTATTATCGAGCGTATATTGCCTGCTGCGCGCTCTAATTTCCAGGGGGAATTTATGAGATCAGATAAAAGAGTGGCTAATCCCTGGGCAGTTAAGTCCCGTTCTTGAATCAACCACCCCCCTTCGCTCCCCACAGCCTCCCGCGCATTATAGGATTGATGATCATCCATCGCATGGGGGTAGGGAATAAAAATAGCGGGCCTTCCCACAAACGCCGCCTCACTCACACTCGAGGCGCCAGCACGTGAAATAATGAGCTGGGCCTTGCGATAGTGGTCACCCATGTTTTCTAAAAAGGGGGAAAGAACCACACTTGCCTCTGTGACCGCATAAAGGGTTTGCGTCTGAGGCAAGGATTCTGGACGGCATTGCTGGGTAATATGGAGGCGCTTTTGAAGCGCTGGGTCCAACAACTGAATCGCTTTGGGAACGATCTCTCCAAACACCCGCGCACCTTGACTCCCCCCTGTCACCAAAAGGTAAATCGGCCCCTTTGTTTTGACAGACTGATAATCTGCCGGCTGAATTTCCGGCCGCAAGGGGAGCCCCGTCAAGGTCACTTTGGCATGACGCGGGATTTTTTCCACATGAGGAAAAGAGGTGGCAATCACACGCGCAAAAGGGGCCAAAAGACGATTCACCCGCCCTAAATACGCATCCGCCTGATGAATCACAATAGGGATCCGCAAAAGAATCGCGGCCACAAGGGGGGGAAAGGACCCATACCCTCCAAATCCAACTACCACAGAGGGTTTGAGACAATGCAAATGGTGAAAGGACACGAAAATGCCCTGGAGCATCCGCCCCATTCCTTTCACTTTGGCACGCCAAGATCCTTGAAACGACCCCATGGGAAGAATCAAAGTTTTGAGCGCTTTATCTTGAAAGGTTCCGCCACGCCCATCCGTCAAGAGAATCACCTCCTTGCCTTGGGATAGCAACTCTTTCGCTAAAGCCTGAGCAGGAAAAAGATGGCCACCGGTCCCGCCTGCCGCAAGGACAATGCCCCCCCTAGAATGTCCCATGACCTTCGACCCTCCGGCGCGTCAAACTCAAGACCATGCCCATCCCCAGGGCCAACGCAAAGAGGGAGGACCCGCCATAACTAATAAACGGAAGGGTCATCCCCTTTGTCGGCATTAAATTGAGGGTGGAGGCCATGTTAATGATGGCTTGCAGCCCAAATTGCACCGTCAATCCTGTGACGGCTAACACAATAAAGAGGTCCCTTTCCGTAAAAAGGCGACTCAAAGAGCGCAAGATCACAAGCGCAAAAATACCCGCAACAAAGAGGCAAAAGATGAGCCCAAACTCCTCACCCGCCACCGCAAAGACAAAATCCGCATGGGCATCAGGAAGGTGCTTCTTGACCGTCCCCTCTCCCGGCCCCCGTCCAATCAGTCCTCCGTTCATAAACGCTTCTAGCGATTGGAGAATTTGATATCGATCGCCAAATTTACCCTCGGCCTCAGGGTGCAAAAAGTGATCCACACGACGGGTCACATGAGGAAATAGGAAGTACGCACCCACGAGGCCGCCAAGACCGCACACACACGCCGAACAAATCCATAGCAAGGGCAATCCTGCCAAAAAGAATTGCGCAAACCAAATGGCCGTCACCAAAGCCGTCATCCCTAAATCAGGCTGCAGCAACAAGAGTCCCACGACAAGGCCATACAAGGCCGTCCCAACCAGGTAGCCTGGGAAATCCGGATGGGCCTTATGATGGGCAAAGACCATCGCACTCACGACCGCAAAGGTAGGTTTCACAAACTCAGAAGGCTGAACCGAAAAACCCCCTATCTCAAGCCACCGACACGCCCCCTTCACTTCTACGCCCATAAAAGTCGTTAAAATGAGTCCAAGAACACTCACCCCAAACAAAGCCAGGGCGAGGCGCTTCACATCCCGCAGAGAGAGAAAAGAGGTCCCAATTAGAATCCCCAAGGTGGGGGCTAAAAACAACAGATGTTTTTTAATAAAGTGAAAGGATGTCCAATGATGCTGAATCGCAACAGCGGGACTGGCCGCGGCAATCAAGAGGATCCCTAAAATCATCAACAAGAAAAGAGCCGACAGAATCCAGCGATCAATCGTCCACCACCATTGCCCAATGAAGTTTGTATTCGTCCGGTCTAAGGTGAGCACGCGCGCTCTCCTCCCACGATCCCCTCGACCGCCCGGCAGAAAGCCTCGCCCCGCACCTCAAAATCCTGGAATTGATCAAAACTGGCACAGGCGGGGGAAAGAAGGACCACGGCCTCAGGCTTATTCTCTTGAAATGCCAGCTTGGCCGCCGCTTCGACGGCTTCTTGGAGGGTTTCACACTTTGTATAAGGCACCTTCCCTTCCAACGTGAGGGCAAAGGCATCAGCCGCCTCTCCATATAAAAAGGCGTGCTGCAGAGCGGAAAAATAAGGATGCAGTCCTTGAATACCCCCTTCTTTGGCCCGACCGCCCAAGAGCACATAAAGGGGAGAGGCTTGATAACAGGCCAGAGCCTTTCCCACTGCTTCCGCATTGGTTGCCTTACTGTCGTTCACAAATGTCACATTGCGATGAGAGGCGACCACTTGCTGCCGATGGGCCAATCCGGGGAAAGAAGCGATACTTTGCATGATCGCCTCCGCCGAAAGACCTAAGCGCTGCAATACCCCATAGGCTGCTGCAACATTTTGCCAATTATGACTCCCACGCAGGCGATCAAACGTCTTTAAGTTGGCAATCGGCTGGGCATTTTCATAGAGCATCCCCTCTTTCACCGAAATGCCTTCCTTCAAAATCTTACAGATCGAAATCGGGCATAAGGCAACCGTTCCGGCGGTCCGGAAAGATTCATATAGCGTCAAGCAATGTGGATCATCCACACTGATCACGAAAAGGTCCGCAGGCGTGGTATTTTGCGCAATCAACTTCTTCGCGGCCACATACCCTTCCATCCCTCCATGCCGCTCTAAATGATCAGGCGTGATATTCAAGAGCACGCCGATGCGCACATGAAGGCTCGGTGTCGTTTCCAACTGATAGGATGAGAGTTCCAGCACATAAATCTCATCTTTGTCTAAAGGCTTCAGTTCCATCACCGGAATCCCAAGATTGCCGCCAATGTCATAGGTGACCTGATTCTCGTGCAGCACATGACCGATGAGGGTTGTGGTCGTTGACTTTCCATTGGTCCCCGTAATCCCCACATAGGTGGCGTGAGGTTGGCTCTGGCAGAGAACCTCAACATCACTGATGGGCTGCACGCCGGCAAGTTGGGCCCGCGCCACAAAAGGATGGGGAGCGGGATAACGATGAGGAATCCCCGGACTTAAAATCAGGGCCTGAACGGCCTTCCAATCAACCCCCTGAAAATCCATTAAAGGAATGTCTTCTTGAGACGCCGCAGCTCGGGCACTTTCTTGGTCATCCCACGCCAAAACATGGGCACCCGCCTTCAAACATGCCTTTGCCACCGATCGACCTGACCGCCCAAGGCCCAAGACGGCCACCGTTTTATCTTTGAAAAGAACAGGCTCAATCATAGCAACCTACCGCAGTTTAAGGGTTGAAAGAGCAAGGAGCGCCAAAACAATCGAGATGATCCAAAATCGAAAAACGATCGTGGGTTCCGACCACCCTTTTTTCTCAAAGTGATGGTGAATGGGTGCCATGAGGAAAATCCGTTTGCCCCCTGAATATTTAAAGTAGCCAATCTGCATAATCACCGAAATTGTTTCCATCACAAACAACCCTCCAGCAATGGCTAGCACAAACTCATGCTTTGTCATAATGGCGAGAGTCCCTAAGGCACCCCCTGCAGCAAGGGACCCTGTATCGCCCATAAAGACCTTCGCTGGCGGCGCATTATACCACAAGAAGCCCAGCCCTGCACCAATGAGCGCCCCGCAAAAGGTCGCGAGCTCTCCCACCCCAGGAATAAATAGGATTTGGAGATAATGGGCAAAAACGTGGTTTCCCACGAGATAGGCAATCAAGGAGAAGCACACCGCCACAATCATCACAGGCCCAATCGCAAGACCATCCAATCCATCGGTGAGGTTGACCGCATTCGACGTCCCCACAATCACAAAGATGCCGAAGGGCAGATAAAACCACCCTAAATAAATCAAGATGTTCTTAAAAAAGGGAATGGACGTATAGAGTGCCACGTTTGAGGGGCTCAGCAGAATAATCCCATACGTGGCTGCCACGCTCATCACGACCTGAAGTGAAAACTTTTGACCCCGAGAGAGACCTTCAGACGAGCGCTTCGTCAGCTTCAGATAATCATCCAGAGCTCCAATGCACCCAAAGCCAAGGGTCACCAGAAGCACAATGATCACATAAAGGTTTGATAAATTTGACCACAGCAAGACACTGGTCGTCAGAGCCAGCAAGATCAACCCCCCACCCATTGTCGGTGTGCCTTGTTTTGTCAAAAGGTGAGAGGCCGGACCATCATCCCGAATCGGCTGTCCATGACGCTGAGTTTTCTTAAGCCATCCGATAAAGGCAGGGCCACAGAGCAAACTAATCAGTAAAGCCGTGAGGAGAGCTCCTACAGTTCGAAAGGTGATATAGCGGAAAAGGTTAAAAAAAGCACTATCGTGACCAAAGAGCGTATAAAGTGCATAAAGCATTACCGACCTCCTCCTACCTTTTTCCCGCGTTGTACCTCTAATAAAGCATCCACAATGGGCTTAATATGGGTTTTCAAAGACGCCTTCACACTAATCACATCTCCTGGCTGTACCCCCGCCAATACCAAGGGGAGGAGCTCGGCGGAGGTCTCCGTATATCCTCCCCGCATCTGGGGGGGCAAACACGCAAATAAGTGCTCCATGTCAGGGCCACAGCAATAGACGAGATCAATCTTATTTGCGAGGAGTGGCTCAAGAAGCGCCTCATGGTGTTGGCGAGATCCCTCTCCTAATTCCACCATATGCCCAAGCACAGCAATCTTCCGTGTACCTTGGCTTTGCCCTAAAACTTCCAAAGCGGCCCGCATGGAAACCGGGTTTGCGTTATAGCTTTCATCAAAGATCGTAAAAATGCCTTTATGGGATTGGCCCCGCCCTGCAATAGCCTCAATGGTCGCCAAGTCTTGCGCTGCCTTACGAACATCAGCCCCGGCCAAGTGGATCGCCCCCAACACAGCAAGACTGTTCATCACCCAATGCTTGCCTGGCACAGGAATCGTATAGGCAATGTGCATATCGCCGATCTCCGCGATCACTTGCCCCCCTTCACCTTCTTTTTCAAAGGACAACAAGCGATATGTTGCATTTTCATGCTCCCCAAAACTAAAGACGTTCAGGCCTTTCTCCAACGCCAAAGTGAGCAGAAGATCAAAGTAAGGATTATCGCGATTGAGAAGGGCCGCCCCCCCCACAGACATCCCCTCAAAAATCTCGGCCTTTGCCCGGGCGATGTCATCGATGCTATCAAAAAAGCCTGCATGCGCCTCACCCACAGCCGTAATAACGGAAATATGCGGCTGAATCATCCGACTCAAGGGGATAATTTCCCCCGCATGGTTCATGCCCACCTCAAAGACCCCAAACTGGGTTTCCTGCGGCATTCGCGCTAAGGTGAGCGGAACACCCCAATGGTTGTTATAACTGGCCACGCTCCCGTGGGTGGGGGCTTGATTCCCTAAAAGAGTTTTTAACATTTCCTTTGTACTGGTTTTGCCCACACTCCCCGTCACCGCAATGCGGACAGCTTCTGACCGCATCCGGGCCGCCCCCCCCAATTTCTCAAGAGCTTTGAGCGTATCCTCAACGGGCAGCATCGGCATAATCACAGGGCTACTCGCAGACACGAGCGCAGCCACCGCCCCCTTAGAGGCCGCTTCTGCCAAAAAGGCGTGACCATCCCCCATATCGCCTTTCAACGCCACAAAGAGATCACCTTTTTGAAGAGTCCGCGTATCAATCGACACACCCTTACATTCCCAGGATTTAGAGGATGTTCCCCCGACTACACGGTCGGCAACCGCTGAAGTCCATAATGCTGTCATGATTGCCCCACTCTCCTTACTTCCTCAACGTCATTAAAAGGCAACGCCCGATCCTGAATCAACTGATAGCATTCATGCCCTTTTCCTGCAATCAAGACCACGTCTTCGGCTTGCTTATGCGTAAGCGCCGTTTGAATCGCTGCATACCTATCCGGAATTTCGCGCGCCCCTGGGCATTTTGCAAGAATTTCTTTGCGAATCAGCGCAGGATCTTCATAGCGTGGATTATCATCCGTCACAATGACACAATCTGCTAAACGTGCCGCAATTGCTCCCATCACAGGACGTTTGAGGGCGTCTCGATCGCCGCCACATCCAAAAACCACCCAAAGCTTCCCTTGCGTATGGGGGCGGAGGGCCTTCAAGGCCACAGAAAGGGCATCGGGGGTGTGGGCATAATCAACATAGACCCCAGGCGCGGCCTGCTCAAGGCGACCCGGAACAGCTTTGAGAGTCTGACAGGCCTCAACAACTTGCGAGGGGTCTGCCCCACAGGCGATAACCGCACTCATAGCCGCCATGACGTTATAGGCTTGGAATTCTCCCACCAAAGGCAGCAGAAACGGAGAGGGCATCCCTGCAATTGAAAGATTTACATCTTGACCCTGGGGAGTGGGCACCAAAGAATGGAGCTTCAGGAAATTGCCCTTTTTGCCAAAACTCGCGACTTTCAAGGAACGCGTCTCGCAGATGGCCACCAATTTTTCATAGTCCACCATCTCTGTATTGAGGATCGCATATGTATCAGGCGTCATCACTTCTTTCAAAAGCCGCGCCTTGGCCTCAAAATAGGCGTCGAGTGTGTGATGATAGTCTAAATGATCTTGAGAAAAATTTGTAAAGACCGCGGCTTTTAATTTGACGCTATCCAAGCGATGCTGATGAATCCCATGGCTGGAGGCTTCAAACGCCAGATGATCAATTCCCTGGCGCTGTAAATCTTGTAAAAGCTGATGAAACGTCACCGCATCTGGCGTATTGAGCCCGTCTGTTCCCGTGGGCGGGGGCAACGGGGAGCCCTCAATCACCAGCCCCAACGTCCCAAGGCTTGCGGCCGGATAACCGAGGTGCGCCCAGATTTGGCGCATGAACGAAACGGTTGACGTCTTCCCATTCGTCCCCGTCACCCCCACAATCGTTTCAGGTTGACCAGAATAGAAAGCCGCTGCCAATTGACTTGCCATTTGACGAATGTTCTTCGTTTCAAAAAATCCGACAGCAGGATAATCCTCTTTGAAATGATACCAAAGTTTTTCCCCCACCCCTTCGGGAGCGATAATCCCCACCGCCCCACTTTTGAGGGCTTGTCCCACAAACACACTCCCCTCATGCTGGGTCCCCGGAATGGCCACAAAAAGGCTTCCTGGCTGCACTTTGCGAGAGTCAATGGCAAGGGAGGTGGGCTCAGAAAAAGGTCCCCCAACCCGCGTTAAGGCTTTCTGTAAAAGGGATGAAAGTGGCATATCGATTGCGTCTCCTTAAGCCCTGCTTTAACAGGCTCAAGGATCGGTGTAAATGGAGCAGTTGCGAAAACTCTCTCTATCATATAGAATGAAGCGTATAAGATCAGAAAATATGAAAATACCTCAGGAGGTGGAGGACATCACATGAAAATGCAGCTTAAAAAAGAAATCCAAGACTATATTGATGAGCTCACGGTTGGTTTATACAAAGGGTATGAACTGCAACTTGATGAGCTGTGCAAAAAACTTAATTTGACATCCTATGTCGCAGATTTTGAAAACGGCATCAGTGGAGCACTTATCAAAGACAAGGATGCTGACACCTACAGTATTTATGCTGATAGGCGCCATGCGCGTAGTCGGCGAAGATTTACATTTGCACACGAAATCGGTCACTATATTTCTTATTTAAAAAACAGTTATTCAAAAGAAGAGCTCGAAAGAAATGGTGGCTTTGAAGATCGCGCCGTTTCTTATCGAAAAGAGGGCGTGTCTTCCGATGCTGAAACTGAAGCTAATTTGATTGCAGCCAACCTCTTAATGCCCCAGAGCATGGTAGACATACTCCTTAAAAAAGGTCTCACTCCAGAGGAAATGGCGGAAAAATTTTATGTCTCGCCTTCCGCCATGACCATTAGACTTCAATCACTATACCCAGACTTGATGGTGATCTAGGTGATGGTGTCGCAATCTCAAAATCCGACCGCCACAACCATTGACAACCACTCTTCCAGCAATTGGTGCTCTCTGCTGTTGATTGTGGTGATCGTACTGGCAATAACTGGCATTATATTGACGGCAATTTGCCTTACAGTCCACCACCTCACACGTGTTTTTTCCCCTGCTGAATGGAAAGAGCATTTTAAATATGTCTGCATTTATGTTGCTCTTGCGACGAGCACCTTTATAGCCGGAATGAATACGCCTCAACTCATAACGCGCGGATTAAGATTTCTGTCCCAATTGTTCAAAACCTAAAACCCTACGTCGTCTTACTGCTGCGATCCGCCCGTTTCCGATCATTTGGATCCAGCAAGATTTTGCGTAACCGTAGAGAAGTTGGGGTCACTTCGACCAACTCATCTTCCTCAATATAGGCAATGGCTTGCTCAAGGGTAAAGAGGCGCGGGGGCGTTAAACGCACGGCCTCATCCTTGCCCGCAGCCCGAAAGTTGGTCAACTGTTTGGCTTTCAGAATATTCACTTCGAGATCATTGTCCCGGGTGTGTTCCCCGATAATCATGCCCTCATAAACAGCTGTGCCAGGCGTAATAAACATGACTCCCCGATCATCCAGGTTCCAGAGGGCATAGGTCACCGCTTGTCCCGTCGCATTGGAGATCAGCGCGCCATTTCGACGTCCGCCAATGGGACCCTTATAGGGACCATAACTATGGAAGAGACGGCTCATGATGCCGGTGCCTCGCGTATCCGTCAGGAATTCTCCTTGATATCCAATCAAGCCTCGGGAAGGCGCAATAAAGACCACCCGGGTCTTCCCACCTCCTGAGGGGCGCATGTCGATCATCTCGCCTTTACGAGTTCCCATTTTCTCAACCACAATGCCGGTGAACTCATCATCCACGTCAATTTGGACTTCTTCCATCGGCTCGAGTCGTTGTCCTGCCTCATCTTCTTTGAAGAGAACCCGCGGCCGCCCAATGGCTAGCTCAAACCCTTCCCGGCGCATGGTTTCAATGAGAACGCCAAGCTGGAGCTCTCCCCGTCCCGCCACTTCAAAGGCATCTGTTGAGCCAGTATCCGTCACCTTGATCGAAACGTTACTCTCTGCCTCAGCAAACAAACGATCGCGAATCATGCGAGAGGTCACTTTCTTGCCCTCTTTGCCCGCAAAAGGCGAATCATTCACAAGGAACGTCATGGCCAAGGTCGGCGGATCAATGGGAAGCGATTTGAGAGGCTCTGTGACCTCAGGCGTACACAGGGTATCCGAAACTGTCGCTTTCTCAAACCCTGCCACGGCCACAATATCCCCCGCCACCGCTTCTTGAATCGGCAGCCGCTCAAGCCCCCGGAAAGCCAAAAGCTTCGTCAGACGTGTATTCTCAAGAACATTTCCCTCTCGTCCCAAGGCTTTCAGGGGCATATTCACTTTCGCTGTTCCACTATAAATGCGCCCTGTAAGAATCCGCCCCAGATAAGGGTCTGACTCTAAAGTTGTGACCAACATGGAAAAAGGGGCGTCCGGATCCCCTGCCGCCACTGGCACCCGATCCACAATCGCTTGGAAAAGCGGCGTTAGATCCTTTTTCGGATCTTCTAAATTCGAAATCGCCCATCCTTCCTTGGCAGAAGCATAAAGCGTAGGGAAGTCCAGCTGCTCATCATTGGCATCAAGCGCCGCAAAGAGATCAAAGACTTCTTCATGAACTTCATAAGGACGCGCATCGGGCTTATCCGCTTTATTGATGACCACAATGGGGTTCAGCCCTTGGCGTAAAGCTTTCGCGACCACAAATTTTGTTTGGGGCATCGGCCCCTCGGAAGCATCCACAAGAACGAGCACGCCATCGACCATGGAAAGAATCCGCTCAACTTCTCCCCCAAAGTCCGCGTGTCCTGGGGTATCCACAATATTGAGGCGATGTCCTTCCCATTGGATCGAGGTACATTTCGCCAAAATCGTAATGCCACGCTCTTTCTCAAGCTCATTGCTATCCATGGCCCGCTCGGCCACCCGTTGGTTGTCCCGAAACGTCCCACTCTGCCGAAACAAGGTATCCACAAGGGTTGTTTTCCCGTGATCCACGTGGGCGATAATGGCTAAATTGCGAATTGTACTCATGATTGACCTAAAGGTTTAATAAAAAAGAAGGGCACTATACCAGAGGTTCAAGAAAAAGGGAGGGTTATTTTTGCTTACCCTTCTGTGCTATAAAAAGACATGTCCTTTTTTACGGTGCACAATCCATGATCCGCCTTTATGTAACCGAAACACTGAGCACAGGCCACCCCCTCTCTTTACCCGAATCCCAAAGCCACTATTTGACAAAGGTGATGCGTCTTGGCGTTGGAGATGAAGTCCTTCTCTTCAATGGCCGCGATGGGGAATGGAAAGCCCACATCCAGGAAATTCAGAAAAAATCTGCCGTTCTGCATCTCACCACTCAAACACGTTCCCAAACTTCTGAGGGAGATTTATGGCTTCTTTTCTCGCCCCTCAAGCCCAAACGGCAAGAATTTCTGGTGGAAAAGGCCACCGAGTTGGGTGCCACCTGTCTCTGGCCCATGCGATGCCAACACACATCCTCCCCTCTGAAAGAGGACAAAATGAAAGCCCACGCCATTGAGGCCGCGGAACAATCGAAACGCTTGACCGTTCCTTTCATCAAGCCCCTCACCTCTCTGACAACACTCTTGCAAGAATGGCCACAAGACCGTGTCCTGCTTTTTGGCGATGAAACCCTTACCGCCCCGCCCCTTCATTCACTTTCTCTTGATCCGCATCAGCCTTACGGCTTCCTTGTAGGTCCCGAGGGTGGTTTTAGCCCACAAGAATTAGATCTGCTTCGCACCCACGCTCAAGGGGTGACCCTCAGCCCGCATATCCTCCGGACCGAAACCGCCGCCCTTGTGGGGTTGACGGGGATAGCAATGCTCCAGGAAAGCTTCCCTAAGACCTAAAAGCTTTTCCGATTGCCCTACCAAACTGTTCAACCGCCTTCCCCGTACTTCTTACCAGGTGCTCTGCCGCTTTCCCCGCTACACGTACGTCTTGCTCCAGTTGCTTACCCGCCGCCCGCAAGGGATCCTCAGGTTTCCCCGCGTTTCCTGCATCAACCGGCGCCGCCACAGGACCCCCTGCCGCAGCAGGAAGAGGAACAACCGCTGCTGGTTCCGCCTGAGATGAGATCTCGTGGGGTTGTTGAACAGCCGGCACAAAGGCAGAAGAGGGAGGAGTGGTTGCAAACAATGTCTCTGTCTGAACTCCAGAAGTCCCTAAAACGACCTCCCCATCCTTTCCAGCACGCAAGGGGCCTTCGCCGAGTTGAGAACCATCAGAATTGAAATCTAGCAGAACATGTTTGTCTGGAAGAACAACAACACTTTTGCCGGTCAAATCTTGGGTTTGCAGACCGTCCTCCGCTGCCAAAACCGCCACACTGCTCCCCATTCCCATCAAAAAAGTCGTCGTCATCAGAAAAGAACGAAATGCCATCACAGCCTCCTTTAAAACACACCGCTCCCCCTCTTCTAATATAAGGATTGGCCTCCCCGAAGTGCAAGAAAAATATGCGAAGTGACAGCTTATTGTGACAGCCCATCAAGCTTAGCAATCCGCCGGAGATGACGCGCTTCCCCTGAAAAGGGAGTCGTCACAAAGGCCTCCACGCACAGGATGGCTTCCTCAAACGAGAGAAAGCGGCTTCCTAAGGCAAGGATATTCGCATCATTATGAGTACGGGCCAGAGTCACCATGAGAGGATCTCCACATAACGCTGCCCGAATGCCTATGAAGCGATTGGCCCCGATGCTCATCCCAATCCCACTACCACAGATCAAGACACCTTGCGCACCCCCGCGGACGGCCTCCACAACCGAGGGAATCACATCAGGATAATCCCCTTCTTGTCCCCCACAATCGTGGACGTCGCGGCCGCGCTCAGCAAAAGTTTGGACGAGAAAATCTTTGAGGGCTTGCCCCGCATGGTCGCTGCCAAAGACAAGCCGCGGGCGCATGTCAGCGCATAAAGGCGGGAACATACTCTCCAAACCCAACTTCCACCTTTTCAGGCTTCAACGGATGGGCCATGGGCACCTTCTTCACAGGAGCTACCGGAACAGGAGACTTCGCCGGTTTTGCAGGCGTGACACACATTTTATGCTCCTCTATCGGGGCATCTAACATTTTACAAATCACTTGAAGATTTTTCTCCTCATGAGGGGACACAAGCGTAAACGCCTTTCCGGCCTTCCCGGCCCGACCCGTCCGCCCAATACGATGGATATAATCCTCAGGGTTCACAGGGACGTTATAGTTAATCACAAGAGGCAAATCCTCAACATCCAGGCCGCGGGCGGCCACGTCGCTTGCGATCAAAAGCTCCATGGTGCCTTCTTTAAAAGATTTGAGGGTCTCATTCCGGTTGCTTTGGGTCAAATCCCCGTGAAGTGCCCCCACCTTCATCCCTTCCTTACGCATGGCCGCGAAGACAAGATCCACATCCCGCTTCCGGTTACAAAACACAATCGTTTGCTTGGGGTTATGTTCCTTGAGCACATCCCGCAACAAGGTCTTCTTATCCTTCTCAAGGCCACGCACAATATATTGCTGAATATTCGTGGCCGCCTTATTAGGGGAAGAAATCGTAATTTCCTCAGGGTGATTGAGGAACTTTTGCGTAAGGGTCCGAATAGGAGGCGCCATGGTCGCTGAAAACAAGGCCGTCTGATGCGGTGGCAAAAGGGACGCAATACGTTCAATATCCGGAATAAAGCCCATATCGAGCATCCTATCCGCTTCATCCACCACAAACATCTTCACATCATTGAGAAGGATTTTGCCCCGATCGTAAAGATCCAAAAGTCGCCCTGGCGTCACGATCAGAACATCCACCCCTTTTGAAAGCTTTTTCTCTTGATCGACAAAGGACTCTCCCCCGATCAGAAGCGCCACCGTAAACCCGTGATGCTTTCCATAAATCGCAAAATCTTGCTCCACCTGGGCTGCCAGCTCACGGGTAGGCTCCACAATCAACGACCGAGGCATCCGCGCCTTGGCCCGTCCTCGGCTCAGCAAATCCAACAAAGGCAGGATAAAAGAGGCCGTCTTCCCTGAGCCCGTCTGGGCCAAGGCAATCACATCCCGTTTTGCGAGGATAAGAGGGATTGTTTGGGCTTGAATCGGGGTGGGGGCCGTATACCCTACCTCGGCAATGGCCTGTAAGGTTTTCGCGTGCAACCCAAGAGCTTCAAATGACATTCTGTCCATAAATTTAATAAACGTTCTTAACACCACTATCTTAAAGGCTAATTGGTTAACAAAAGTCAAACTTTTCTACAAGAAAAAATGCAACAAAAAGCAAAAGCGCGACTTTTATGCATCACAGGAGAGCGGAAAACTTACAGAAATGGGCGTCAAAGAAATCCATCTCTAAACTTCTCTCTTCTATTGTTTATTTCTGTTCAAAAATATCACTTACATCCTCCCATTATAGTCCGTACGCAATCCGCCGTCCGCAAACTCCTGGTCAACAGCTCCCGCTCCCCCTTCGTCCTGACCCAAAATACGGTAGAGGCTCCCTGTATCATCGCCGCCCCCTGCCACATCGCCTCCTTCTTCTTGGGCATAAACACTCGAACCTCCCACACACGTAAACCCTACCATCAAAAGGGTCGCGTAGGTCCTGCTCTTCATTCTCTTACTCCTTCAGTTCTCTCCCTTGTGTCTCCCTTCTCCCTTTTATGAATAATAATTAGTGTCTGCAGGAACGTCTTCGGCGGTCCCGGCAGGTTGTGCCATTTCTCCCTTCTTCCTCTTCCCTTGAGGAGAGCTGGAGATCGCATCCCACGCTAAAGAATTTCCTTGAATTTCAGAGATAGGGTCACCTCCGGCAAGATCTTCCTCAGAAGTCGCAAGGTTTGCAAGAGTGTCTCCCGCCCCTCCGTTCACCCCCATCGTCGCAGGGTCAGACTCCCCCCTCAAATCCAGATCCGCCCAAGCATTTTGCACAGACAAAATGCCACAAAAAAGACCGAAAACGATAAATTTTAAAGATGTCATGGTTGTTACTCCTTTCAAATTGAAAACCGAATCATTGGCCACTGCCGAAGCCACTGCCCCCGCCCGACTGATCAACACCCAGGGAAGGCACGTTACTCAACAGGCTAAAAGTGCCCACCAAATCAGGGTCGACACCTCCTCCTGCTGAACTGCTAGGTTGGTTGTCAGAGGCTTCAGCCTGACTGACACCGCCAGAGGGTACCGTTGTCGAATCGGGAATTGGATTTTCACTCACCGTCTCCCCTATTCCGATATCTTGCGGTAAGTCTGGAGGCGCTCCTTCATTGATATCTCCCGAGGGCACTGTTCCTGAAACCACATCGACTGGCGGAATCGCATCTGCAGCATTTGCAACAGGAAAAAGCGCTCCTCCCGTGGACGCAGAATTCGCATCTCCCCCCGAAATCGTCGAGGTCGAAGACACAATACCGCTGCCTCCGATCGAATCTGCTGTTCCCAGGATGATCTGCTGAGCCCACACTTCTTGACTTGGAAAGAGGGAAACAACCCCTATCGCTGCGCAGAGTTGATATATCATCATACATACCCTCAAAAAAAATATTTTCGTATAATAATACCACGCAAAAAGTTAATAAACGGTGTAGCGCTATCAGGAGTCAGGAGTCAGGAAACAGGACGGTGTAATCCTGACTCCTGACTCCTGACTCCTGACTCCTGACTCCTGATATCCCTTGACCCTCCGAGAAAAATCAGTATGGTAAAAACCATCTTGAGGGCCTGTAGTTCAGTTGGTTAGAACTCTCCGCTCATAACGGAGCTGTCGCAGGTTCGAGTCCTGCCGGGCCCACCAGCGCTTGCGCGCAGTTATCAGTAATCGGTAATTAGTTATCAGAAATTTTCAGATCTGATTACCATCTGATCACTGAGTACTGACAACTGATTACTGTAACGGAGTTACCATGCAATATATTTATGTCATGAAAGGCCTCACCAAAGTTTATCCCGGGGGCAAGGAAGTCTTTAAGGACGTGTGGCTGTCCTATTATGCGGGCGCCAAGATTGGCATCATCGGCGTGAACGGGTCGGGAAAATCCACCCTGATGAAAATCATGGCGGGCCTTGATAAAGAATTTAATGGCGAAGCGTGGGCGGCCCCTGGCACCACCGTGGGCTATTTGCCGCAAGAACCGGATCTGAATCCGAACCTCACGGTAGAAGAAAATATTATGGAAGGCGTGGGTGAAGCGAAAGCATTGCTCGATCGTTTTGAGGCTATCAGCGCCCGCTTTGCCGAGCCGATGTCTGATGACGAGATGAACGATCTGCTCGCGGAACAAGCCGACCTCCAGGAAAAAATTGAAGCGGCTGAAGCCTGGGATTTGGGACGCAAAGTGGAAATCGCCATGGATGCTCTGCGGTGTCCACCCGGGAATGCCTCTGTGGCTACCCTATCGGGTGGCGAAAAGCGTCGCGTAGCTCTGTGCCGTCTCCTCCTCCAACACCCTGATATTCTCCTGTTAGACGAGCCCACGAACCACTTGGATGCGGAATCTGTGGCGTGGCTGGAGCGCTTTTTGCAAAATTACACGGGCACCGTGATCCTCGTCACCCACGATCGCTATTTCTTGGACAATGTGGTGGAGTGGATCCTGGAGCTGGATCGCGGCCAAGGCATTCCTTTCCAAGGCAACTATTCTGCGTGGCTTGAGCAAAAGCAAAAGCGGCTTGCGCTGGAAGGAAAACAAGAATCCAGTCGCCAGAAAACCCTGGCGCGGGAATTAGAGTGGATTCGCCAATCCCCTAAAGCCCGCCAAGCAAAAAGCAAGGCCCGTATTCAATCTTATGAAGAATTGTTGGCTCAAGATGCCCGCAAAACACAAGACACCGCGCAAATTATTATCCCCGCCGGCCCGCGGCTCGGCGCGCGCGTCATTGAGGCGGACCATCTCTCCAAAGGATTTGGCGACCGCCTCCTCATTGACGATCTGAATTTTAAGCTCCCTGCTGGGGGGATCGTCGGCATTATTGGCCCGAATGGCGCGGGAAAATCCACGCTCTTTAAAATGATCACCCACCAGGAGGAGCCGAATGAAGGTACCCTGCAGGTGGGCGATTCGGTGGTTCTTGGATTTGTGGACCAATCCCGCGATGCCCTCAATCCCACCAAAACTGTGTGGGAGGAGATCTCGGAAGGTCATGATGAGATTGAGCTGGGCAAACGCAAAATCCAAAGCCGCGCCTATTGCGCCAGCTTTAACTTCAAAGGCACGGACCAACAAAAGAAAGTGGGGCAACTGTCAGGCGGTGAGCGCAACCGGGTTCATCTAGCCAAAATGCTCAAGTCCGGGGTGAATGTACTGCTGTTGGATGAACCCACCAACGACTTAGATCTTGAGACCTTGCGGGCGCTCGAAGATGCCCTGCTGGACTTTGCGGGCTGTGCCATCGTCATCAGCCACGATCGCTGGTTCTTGGACCGCATTGCCACCCACATCCTCGCCTTTGAAGGCAACAGCCATGTGGAATGGTTTGAGGGTAACTATCAAGACTATGAGGCCGACTATAAGCGCCGCATAGGGATGGAAGCGGATCAGCCCCATCGCCTCAAATATAAACCACTGGTACGAACGGCTTAGGGGTTTTCTGTTAGAGGGCCAAAAGTGATGCGAGAGCCAATCTTTTTCGCGTTCGCTTTGCCTTCCTGAGTCCATGGGAGGAGCTGATTATCCTCATCTAAATACGCAAGAGTGAACTTCACCGTCATCTTCCCCCCAGAGAGATCCACATTCCTAGGAATTATTTCCTCTCCATACACCATCTCCACGGATTCAAACACACCTCTCTCGTTTTTGCCCTTTTTTGCTATAAACCGCACAACGTCGCCAGGACTGAAAGAGGCAGTAATAGGCTGATCGCATGCGGTCGGCCTCAAAGCAAAATAACCGTCTTGACCGAAAATTTCCATATCAAGCCGTTTCAGAAAATGGGGCGGATCAATTGTAACACTTACCTGAATCTCGTTCTGCGCAGATATAGCCAGAAACTCCCCATTTTCAGGAGCGGCAGCGATAGCTGCCTTCATATTAGCTGTCAAAGAGGCAAGCTGAAAGTGTGCCGTTGGTCCCATAGAAAAACAACCGTTTTTACCAGGGGTTGCCCCACTAGGAAGATCCCAAAATCTGGATAGGTCAGCCGCATTCTGTCTCTGCGCAGAGACAGCCGAAAACTCCCCATCGGCAGCGGCCCCCATAACAACTGTCCAAGGGAGTACGGAAACCGCACACGCACACAGAACAAGAAATACTTTATACATCTTATACAATCCTAACGTTAAAAACTATTACAGACCCTCTCTTTTAAACGATATGTCTTTGAATTACAATCGTTTTTTGAAGATTATCAAAAATGCGCCTTACGGAAAAACCCTTCTCTCATTTGTCATTTCCACGCCAAGGATTGGGGCTTTTCTCGAATATCTAAAGTTTTAGATAAATATACTTTTGTCATTTTTTCTTGATTTTTCAGAAGAGATCACTATGTATGAGAGAGTATTTTTTTAGGTGTTGATTATGATGGTACGTCGCTTTTTATCCTCCCTCCTTCTTGTCTCCTTTTTTTGCAATCACATCGCGTTTGCGATGGATGATTCTGAGGCAGGCCTGAGGACCGCCTGCGCCTCTTCCGGATCCGACACAAGTCTCAGCTCTCTTGGCGAAGATCGGATGCGCACAGCCTCCAATTCTGAACTCGTCGCCAGACCCCCTACCCCTCCTGCAGCCGCAGCCGCTCCGGAAGATCTTAGCCCATGGGAGAAAATTCTTGGGGCAATCGACCTGGAGGATCTTCAGGGATTTGCTGACATGTTGGCAACAATCGCACCTGATGATAGCACTGAAAAAAACAGAACGGCCACCACGCTGCGGACGTATATCGCCAATATCGGCGCACATCTTGCAACCGAGATTTGCAAACAAGGCGGCGTTGAAGAAATGTGCGTCCAGAAGATGCACAAGAGTCAGTGGAAATCCTCCCCTCATGCTGGCGCAGAAAGTTCATGGGTTAAAGACACGGTGGAATCAATTTTTCCGCAACTCCAACAAACCATTCAGACCCTTTGGACGGAAGAAAAGGAAAAAAGCACCCCTACACCCCGCAGTTACTTCCTCAACATAAACGTTGTGTCGTTTTTTGTGGATAATCTTAATGGAAAAATATTTAGTGTCCTTTTTGAGAAACTCCTCGCGTCACAAATCTGCCCCCAATTAGGATATCTTGTCGGATGGAGCGTCCATGATGGCCTGAACCCCATCCCGTCCCTCCAAGAAAAAGCCGGTGATTTTCTTCCCACCATCCGAGCTTCTCTTGTGCGGCAACGCCCAAAACACATGGATAATCTCCAGGCACTTCTACAAAAAGACGTGATGTGCCCCGCCACAAAAGCGCACCTCGCGCAACAAGGCATTGATCTAAAAGTGAACCCAAAAGATCTGCTGGAAAGAATCAAAAAAGAAAAAGAATCCGTCTATCAGAAGACAAGCTATAGCGTTGTCTCCTTCTTCGCCGGCGAAAACACAGAAGATCAGATTCACGCGGACCTTGAAAAAGAGGAACAGCGTCTCACAGATGTCGTGGCCCTCCAAAAACTGCTGGATCCTGCAGAAGATCGCCAGCAAGAGGCCAGCCGTGAATTTTTGGCAGAACTCACTGAAATGGCAGAAAACCTCGGCTATCCTACCCCCACAGAGGTTCTGACCCAGTGTCCCAGCATCCAAGAGGGAAAAATTTATCAAGGGATGAAGCCCTTGATCGATCAACTTGATGGTTATGTCGGCATTACGCCTGCCCTCAAAGGATTAGAAGAAGAATTTTCTGATGACGCTTTAAGTACAACCTACGAGAATACATTTGGAAAAAATGTGCAATCTCTTCAAGCACTCAGTGCTCGGATGACACGTACGGTACAAGCAGCCTCTACCACGACTGAGCTCTGCACAGTGCGCAATGGATTGGATGCTTTAAATGTCGCAAACACCTCCTATAAACTCGGCAGAAAAACAGTCAATATTTTCTCCGGAAAGCTTCCCCTCCCCGTCAAAAAACATATCAAACGGGTCATGCGCAAGGCGATCGCGCTTCAGAAGAAGGGGAACCTCCTGAAAAACGGAGCCGCAACCATCGGCCGGGTGGCTGCAGCCCCCACGATGTATGTTGTTGCGCGGACCATGGACGCTATCCCCCTCCTGAATTACGCCTCCCCTCTCATTCACTTTTTGGTCAAACCCACATTAGCGTTGCATATGCTGAATGCCAGCAAGGGAATCACCCACAAAGTCTGTGAGGCTGAATTCCAACGAACAGGCCATCGAAAATGGGGTATTGCGGCCCGTGCCATTGATACGGTGGCCCTCTCTCAAATGGCCCTGTCAGGCATCAGCAAATGTGTTGAAGAAGGCGCGACAGACTGGGTCACCTTACCCGTTCTTGCAACGGCAGGGATCGCTCTGGGGGTTGCGGAAGACGCGGTCAGCGCTTTTGAAAAGGCGGATAAGGCCCCCAAAAAGAACGTAAACGCTTATTCCCATCTCTTTTCCGGATGGGCCGCCAGTTCCGCCGTTGTGGGCATCGGCGTCGTGATCACCTGCCCCCTCAGTCTGCCCCTGACCTGTGCCGCCGCCGCAGCCGGTGGTCTCGCCGCCATGGGCAGCATCTTTTCTGCCAAATGGTTGGGGAAATCCTGTCGCGAGAAACCAACGGGAGACCCGAACACGGACAGTGATGAGGAAGACGAGAAAGAGGCGTAAGGCATTTCTCACATATTCTCACGCAATCTCACGAAGTGGCTGATGTGAGAAAAGGGGGTTGACTTTTCTCACATATTCTCACATATTCTCACGCAGCAAACCATGTGGGAGAACTGTAAAATGAGCTGGGAAGATTTTCGCGTCCAAAAAAGACTCAATCTAAAAACATCTGTTATCGAGAAAGTGTATGCTGTTATTGCTGAAATTGATAGTGCGAGAACAAGTTGGCGCCTAACAGCCAAGATATTACCATTTACCTTATCTCGCCTCACAACCTCTGTCATTGTCACCTCCTCTGGCTCATCCAATCGTATTGAAGGCAATACCTTAACAGATGCAGAAATCGAAGCACTCTATGCAAATATGCGCATCAAAAAATGGAAAACAAGAGACGAACAAGAAGTCGCTGGGTATCTCCAAACGCTCGAAAGAGTTTTCCAAAGCTATAAGGACATTCCCCTCCGAGAATCTTCCCTTCTCCAAATTCACCAGGATATGCTGATCCACTGCGACAAAGATCAAAGTCATAGAGGGCAGTACAAGGTTGGATCAAATCGGGTCGAGATGAAAGACCACGCAGGTAAGATTATTGGGGTTGTGTTTGATCCCACACCTCCCTATTTGGTCAAAAAAGAAATCCAAGAACTGGTGGATTGGTACAATTGGGCAATTGAGACGAAAGCCAAGCATCCCCTGATCATTCTTGCTAATTTTATCTTTGAATATCTCGCTATTCATCCCTTTCAGGATGGAAATGGACGGACAAGCCGGCTCCTAACCAATTTGATGCTCCTTCAAAATGGATATAGTTTTACCTCTCTTGTTTCACATGAGCGCATCATTGAAAATCGTAAAGCTGAATACTATCTTGCACTCAATCAGACCCAAAAAACCTGGAAAACAGCCGAAGAGGACATCACACCCTGGCTCCTTTTTTTCCTCGGCGTCATGCAAACCCAAAGTCAACAGGCAATGGCTCTGTTAGAGGGAGATACGATCGATCATCTGCTTTCCGAAAAACAAATGGCCCTGTGGCAATGGGCGCAGCATCTCAAACGACCTTTTAGTCGCAGCGATGCCGTGACCGCACTTGATTTTCCGGCCAGAACCGTCGAATCCATTATCAAAAAGTTGGTGGATCTCAAACGTCTTGAGCGTATCGGAGAAGGTCGTGCCACGCGGTACCGCCCCCTTAATCCTCACTCATCCTGAGGGCTGCCAAGAAAGCGGACTGAGGGATTTCCACGTTGCCAACTTGGCGCATCCGCTTCTTGCCTTCTTTTTGCTTATCTAAAAGCTTCCGTTTCCGGGAAATGTCCCCCCCATAGCATTTTGCGGTCACGTCTTTGCGCATCGCAGAGATGGTTTCCCGGGCAATCACTTTGGCCCCAATGGCGGCTTGAATGGCGATTTTGAAGAGTTGCCGCGGAATGAGATCTTTGAGCTTGGCGCACAACAGCCGCCCCCGATGCTCGGCATGGGAACGATGCACGATGGTGGAGAGGGCATCGACTGGATCTCCATTGACGAGAACGGAAAGCTTCACAAGATCTCCTTCCTCGTACCCATCCATTTGATAATCAAAGCTGGCATAGCCACGACTAACCGATTTCAACCGATCGTAGAAATCAAAGACGACCTCGTTCAAAGGCAGGCGATAGACAGCCATGGCCCGCCCGCCCACATAGGTCAGGTCGAGCTGAATCCCACGGCGTTCCGTGCACAAGGTCAGGACAGAGCCAAGGTACGTATCGGGCACCAGGATGGTGGCTTTAATCCATGGCTCTTCCATGTTCGCAATCTTCATCACATCGGGCATATCGGCAGGATTGTGGAGCTCAATCATGGTCCCATTGGTCATGTGGAGCTTGTAAATCACGCTGGGGGCCGTGGTGACCAGGTCGAGGTTGAATTCGCGCTCCAAACGCTCCTGAATGATTTCAAGGTGCAAAAGCCCAAGGAAACCACAGCGGAATCCAAACCCAAGGGCTGCTGAGGATTCTGTTTCAAACTGAAAACTGGCATCATTCAGGCGTAGCTTGCCAAGGCTTTCCCGTAATTGTTCAAAATCAGCCGCATCCGCCGGAAAGAGTCCACAAAAGACAACAGGAACACTGGGCTTAAAACCCGCTAAGGGAGCAGCCGCAGGACGCTTGTCCTCTGTCACCGTATCCCCGATGTTACAATCGGCAACGGCTTTGATTCCTGCTGTGAAAAACCCAACTTCGCCAGGCGTAAGCTGAGGAAGGGTGACACGTTTTGGCGTAAACACACCCACCTGATCCACAGGGTACGTTGAGCCTGTGGACATCATCTTGATCTTCATCCCCGGCTTCAGGACACCGTCCACAATGCGCACCAGAATGATCACGCCCAAATAGGCATCATACCAACTATCAATGAGGAGCGCTTTAAGCGGCGCAGCTTGATCTCCCTTAGGCGGCGGCAAGCGATGGACCAAGGCCTCCAGCACGTCTGGAACCCCGAGACCTGATTTTGCAGAGACCATCAGGGCATCACTGGCATCCAGCCCGATCACATCTTCAATTTGTTCTTTGACCTTATCAGGCTCAGCCGCAGGCAAATCCACCTTGTTGAGAACAGGAATAATTTCATGATTGTTATCAATGGCCTGATAAACGTTGGCCAGCGTCTGGGCTTCCACCCCTTGGCTCGCGTCCACCACCAAAAGGGACCCCTCGCAGGCGGCCAAACAGCGGCTAACCTCATAGGCAAAGTCCACATGCCCTGGCGTATCCATCAGATTGAGCTGGTAGGTTTCCCCATTTTTGGCCTTATAGGTAAGGCGTACCGTCTGGGCTTTAATCGTAATGCCCCGCTCCCGCTCAATATCCATGGTGTCCAACACCTGCTCCTTGAGCTCCCGGACCGTGAGCCCTTCACAAAGTTGAATGAGCCGATCCGCCAAGGTCGACTTGCCATGGTCAATATGAGCAATAATAGAAAAATTGCGAATATGGGAAAGAGGGGTCATTAGCGCAACACCCCTCCTGTTGCTTGGATTAAAGAAGCCACGATCTTCTCACTCACCTCCTGAATTTCGCTATCCGTCAGGGTGTGATCCTGAGGCTGCAAGGTCACCCGAATCCCCAGAGCTTTCTTGCCTCCACCGAGGTCAAAGATATCAAAAAGAACAACCTCCTGAATTAACCCAGGCTCAGCTTTTTTCACAGCATGCAGTGCCTTATCCGCCTCTACTTCTTCATCCACCACAATCGAAAAATCTCGCTTCACGGCTTGATAGGGTGAAAGCGTCAATTTCGGTTTTGCCGTGGTTTTGCGTTTCGGCAGCGGAAGGCGATCAACAAATATTTCAAAGCCCACCACTGGACCTTTGAGGTCACATGCTTTCACAATGCGAGGATGAAGCTCTCCAAAATATCCGAGCACTTGCTTACCCAGCCTCAAAGTTGCAGAGCGTCCGGGGTGATACCAGGAGGGCGCTGAACGTTCCCATTGAGCATCCATCTCGATCACCGCAAGCGCATCTCCCTTGGCGTCATAAAGATCCACAGAACGGGTCTTCTCGGCCCAGTTTCCAGCCTCAAACACACCCGCCCGCACACCGGACACCATCATATGTTGGCCTTCGGGCGTGGGGTCCGTGTACTGGGGGCCCACCTCAAAAAGACTGACAGAGTCAGCGCCACGGTTTTGGTTCGTCTCCACCGCCTTTAACAAGTGAGGCAACAAACTTGGACGCATGACGCTCAGCTCTTGGCTAATGGGGTTCAACAAAGTGAGACTCTCCGCCGCCCCGCCAAAGAGGGCAGCCTCTTTCGGTGAAATGAAAGACCAGGTGACGGCTTCCGTCAGACCTCGCCCGGCTAATCGATCCCGAACGACAAACCGACGTTCTTGAAGAGGAGACAAAGGTTTTCCTTCAGGTCGCACGCCATAAGGAATGGAGGGAATCTTGTCGTAGCCTTCAATCCGCAACACTTCTTCAACCAAATCTTGTTCCCGCTCCATCTCAAACCGCCAGGAGGGGGCTGTCACGGTCAGGGTATCCCCCTCCCCTACCACCGTAAATCCAAGAGACTCCAGAATTTCTTGCGCCCGTTTCGCAGTCACTTGCAGCCCCCCCAAGGTTTCCACCCGCTGGGGATGAAAGGTGATCGGCTCATTAAAAGAAGGAGGCGTTCCGGCGACCATCACATCGCTGGCCTCTCCACCGCACAACTCCAGGATCATGGCTGTTGCGGCCTCAAGTCCCGGAAGGGTAGAAGCCGGATCAACACCGCGCTCAAAACGAGACCGCGCATCGCTGAGGATGCCCAAAGGACGAGCTGTTGTCGCAATGGCAATCGGGTCAAACCAAGCGGATTCAAGGAGGACATTGGTGGTTCCCTCCTCACATCCTGTGCTTTTACCGCCCATGATGCCACCCAAGGAAATGACCCCAGAATCATCTGAAATAACGACTGAATCTGGAGCTAACGTATAGGTTTTGTCATCCAAAGCCTCAAAAGACTCGCCGCCTTTAGACACACCCACGGTCAAGCCGCCTTGGATTTTATCGAGATCAAAAACATGAAGCGGACGGGCCCGATCTTGGGAGAAATAGTTGGTGATATCCACCAAGGTTGAAATGGATTTCAGTCCCACAGATTCAAGCTTTTGACGCAGCCAATCCGGACTGGGGCCATTCTTAACACCGCGGATCACACGCCCTGTAAAATGAGGGCATGCCGAGTAATCAGTAATCAGTAATCGGTCATCAGTACTTTTTTTCTGATGACTGATGACTGATAACTGATCACTACGTAGCTTGCCTACGCCCGCCGCGGCCAAATCTCTGGCAATCCCCCGCACCCCAAGGCAATCGCCGCGATTGGGGGTAATCTCAACGTCAATGAGCACATCATCGAGGCCCAACAGCTTTGCATAGCTCTCGCCAATGGGCGCTGTTGGATCAACCTCAATGATCCCGTCTGAATCTGTTCCTAAAAGGAGCTCGGTTGCGGAACACATCATGCCTTGACTCTCCACATCCCGCACCTTGCCAACCTTAAGCACTTGTCCTGTCGACGGAATCACCACCCCAGGGCGGGCCAACACAGTCTTCAAGCCTTTCCGAGCATTGGGGGCGCCGCACACAACCTGGATGACGTCCGTCCCTGTGTTGACACGACAGACTTGCAAGCGATCTGCGTTCGGATGGCGTTCGGCGTCTTCAATCAAACACACCGTGAAAGGCGCGAGAGCCTCCGCCTTATTTTCGACTTTATCAACGGTTAATCCGACAGCCGTCAGTGTCTCAAGGATCGTCTCAAGAGAAGCAGTGGTGTCGAGGTGATCGCGGAGCCAAGAGAGGGTAAACTTCATCGTGTTACTCCTTGTGCTGTCATCCCCGACTTAGAACCTCTCATCCCCGATTGAATCGGGGATCTAGAGGTTCTTGATCGGGGACCCAGAAGCCAAGGTAAGAAAGAGTTTTTATGTTGCCCCTGGGTCCCCGATGAAGGAAAGCTAATGTCCCCGAATCGGGGACAAAGCATTCCTAACTCGGGGATGACAAATTTTGTACTGGAATGACAACTGAGAACAACCTTCATCATCTACTCCCTTGCTTCCGGGGCAAACCCATAGTGCCCTAACCACCGAAGGTCTGTCTCAAAAAAGAGGCGCAAATCCTCAATGCCGTATTTTAACATCGTAATACGCTCAATCCCCATCCCAAAGGCGAACCCCTGGTACACGTCTGGGTCAATATGACAGTTGCGCAAGACGCTCGGATGCACCATGCCACACCCTAAAATTTCCAGCCATTGATCCCCTTTCCACTGAATATCCACCTCAGCGGAGGGTTCTGTGAAGGGAAAATAGCTCGGGCGAAAGCGGAGCTTCAAGGCGGGATCTTCAAAGAAAAGTCGGCAGAATTCCTCGAGACATCCCTTGAGGTGACCCATATGGGTCTCTTTATCAATCACAAGCCCCTCAATCTGATGAAACATAGGCGTGTGTGTCGCATCGTAGTCAGAACGATAGGTGCGCCCAGGCGCAATAATACGAATCGGAGGCTCATGCTTCAGCATGGTACGAATTTGCACCGGCGAAGTTTGGGTCCGCAACAGGTAAGGCTGACCCGTCGGTCCCGGAGGAAAATAAAACGTATCCTGCATCTCCCGTGCGGGATGTTCCGCGGGAATGTTTAAGGCCGTGAAATTATAGAAGTCTTCCTCAATGTCTGGGCCTTCTGCGACCGTAAAGCCCATATTCCCAAAGATATGAGTAATCTGATCCAATACAGACGACAGAGGATGGAGTTTTCCTAACGTAAGGGGCCGCGGCGGCAAAGAGACATCCAGTGTTTCAGAAGCCAAACGGGCTGTCATCTCCGCCTCTTCAAGCGCACTCTTACGCGCTTCCAAAGCCTGGACAAGCTCTTCCTTCAAAAAATTGAGCTCTTGTCCCCTCACCCGCCGTTCCTCCGGCGTTTGAGACCCCAAGTCTTTCATGAGCTCTGTGAGCGCCCCCTTTTTCCCAAAGATCGCCACGCGAATGTCTTCAAGGGCTTGAAGAGACACCGCTTGGTCAATAGCTTGCAGGGTTTGGGTCTTTAAGGAAGTCAGCGTATCCATTAGCAGCCTCTGTCAACAAAGTGATGCTTTTATAGCATAAACCGGGAGGTTGCCTAGCCAAAACATTTGCAGAAAAAGAAAGGATGAAAACAAAAACGGGCTAGCCAAGAGAGAGAACAACTCTCCCCCAACTAACCCGCATTTTGTGAGAGAAAGCAACGCCTTCTCCCACCACATTACAAGACTTTATTAGCCTGCAATCGCATTTTTAAGTGTTGAAAGAAGTCCACCTTCTTTCTTCTCTGTAGGCTCTGCTGCTGCTGGCTTTTCTGAAGGCATTTCTTCAGTCTTTCCACCTTCTTCATGGGAAGGAGCAGGCTCTACTGCTGCTGGCATTTCTGTTGGCACTTCTTCAGTTTTGCCACCTTCATGGGAAGGAGCAGGCATTTCTGCTGGCTTTTCTGTTGGCATTTCTTCAGTTGTGCCACCTTCATGGGAAGGAGCTGGCATTTCTGTTGGCTTTTCTTTTGGCATTTCTTCAGCCTTTCCACCTTCATGGGACGGAGCAGGTTCATGCGTTGTAGATTCTGCTGCAGGCTTCTCTTCTTCTTTTTTCACTTCGGGCTTTTCGCCAGCAGGATGCTCATGGGGCATACCAGCGGTAGGTGTTGTTTCATCAGCAGGCGTTGTCTCAGTAGCTGCCATAACGTTAACGTTGGCAAGAACAAGCAAGCTTGCAGCGGCAAAAAGTACAGTTTTCATATTGGTTGTCATTGTGAGTCTCCTATGGTTGTATTTCATCTTTTCTATTGACATATTGTTTTTTACTGTAAAAATATGTCCATACTCACATCCTATCACCCACATATTAATGATCTCTTAAGAGAAGGGCTTTTTTCTTAGAGCCCAAAAGTGGCCTGAGACCCCAGTTCCTCTTCAATACGGATCAATTGATTGTACTTTGCTAAACGGTCGGAACGGGACAAGGATCCTGTCTTAATTTGCCCACAGTTAAGCGCCACCGCCAGATCCGCAATCAGCCCATCTTCCGTCTCCCCCGAACGGTGGGAAATAATGGTGGAATAGCCCACACGATGCGCCAAATCGACGGTTTTGAGAGTTTCTGTCAAGGTTCCGATTTGATTCAGCTTAATGAGAATACTATTGGCAAGCCCTGCCTCAATCCCCGCGGCAAGACGACTCGGGTTCGTGACAAACAAATCATCCCCCACAATTTGAAGGCGGTCTCCCAATGTGTCTGTCAAAAGCTTCCACCCTTCCATATCATCCTCAGCCATCCCATCTTCAATCGACAGCAAAGGGTAAGCATTGGCCAATTCTTGGTAAAAAGCAACAAGCTGCCCTCCTTCGAGAACTTGTCCTTCGCCTGCCATATGATATCGCCCCTCTCGATAAAATTCGCTGGCCGCCACATCCAAGGCAAGCCCGATATCTTGACCCGGAACATATCCTGCCGATTCAATGGCTTTCATCACAAAATCAAGGGCGGCTCGTGTGGAAGGAAGCGCAGGCGCAAAGCCGCCTTCATCCCCAACATTTGTATTAAAACCTGCCTCCGACAAGAGCCTCTTCAGCGCATGAAACACCTCTGCTCCCCATCGTACAGCCTCTTTAAAAGTTGGGGCCCCCACAGGCACAATCATAAATTCTTGAATATCAATAGGATTGTCCGCGTGCGCTCCACCATTAATAATATTCATCAACGGAATAGGCAGGACATGGGCGTAGACCCCCCCCAGATACCGATACAAGGGCTGCCCCATAGCATTGGCAGCCGCCCGGGCAACGGCCAGACTTGCCCCTAAAAGGGCGTTCGCCCCCAAACGGCTTTTATCTTCTGTGCCATCAAGGTCAATTAAGGTTTGGTCAATCGCAATTTGATTTTGGGCATCCATGCCACACAGCGCTTCATAAATTTCATCATTAACAGCCTGAACTGCCGTCAGAACGCCCTTGCCCTGAAAACGCTGTTTATCTCCGTCCCGCTTCTCGAGCGCCTCATGAGACCCCGTCGAGGCACCAGAAGGTACAGAGGCTCGTCCTTGCCCCCCATTCTCTAAAACGACATCCACTTCAACCGTTGGATTGCCACGAGAATCTAAAATTTCCCGACCCAAAATATCGATGATCATCGTCATACTTCTATCCTTTCTAGAGGGGGGCGTTCTGCAGGCGTCCCCTCTTCTACCACGTCAGAAGGCACAGAAGGGGGGGCAACGTGTGCCGGACGGCTCTCACAGACCAAACGGTAATAATGATCTGCATATTGATAAAAGTTTTCCGCTGAAACCGGATCTCCTGCTGCCGCTGCATCCCGGGCTAACGTGAGATATTTATCCACAGACTGTTGAAAATTTCCCCGTGGCCGCCCCTCCCCGTGGGATTTTTTTGGAGATTGTTTGTGACGTTCCAAAGATCGTCCCGGAGAACGTGAACGATGAGGGTAATGAGATGTTTTCATGTAATATCGCTATATTAAAGTGAATGACTTACGGCCTGCTCCCTTTCCAAAGGGACCAATCCCCTGTCTTGACGTACTATCAGGGAGGTACGGAACAACCGTCCTAAGAGGCGATGTCCTGCAAAAAAGAGGACGCACGCAACAAGCCTTGCGTGAAGATGTACCTAAACTTTCCTCTCTTGGCAAGTTTTTTTCACGAAGTGACATCAAAAAACTTGTCTGCCTCCTCAAGAAAGCAACACTTCCCCTATGAGGGGGGCGACACTGATCACATGAAATTTTTCCCCTAAATCAAGCTGCTCAATGCTGTTCGTAACGATCACTTTTCCCAGAGAAGAGTGGGAAAGATGATGTGTCGATGGAGAGGAAAGTACCGCATGCGTCACAAACGCCTCAACCGAAAGGGCCCCTCTTTCCATGAGAAAATCAGAGGCTTTGCATAAAGTTTCGGCTGTATCCACAATATCATCGACGACGATGCAATGAAAGCCTGCGACGTCTCCCGCCATTCCATGCACCTCACAATGGTTAGGGGATTGGCGGCTTTTATCAATAACAGCCAAGTCTACTCCTAATAAATTGCTCAGCCTGCACGCACGTATAAGCCCTCCTCTATCAGGAGAAACAACTTTTAAATCAGAGCGGTTGATTAAAAAATTCGCAAACAATCCTGTGGTCTCAAGATTGCGGAGGCTCATTTTGCAACATCCCGCCAATTGCGGATGATGCAAATCAAGCGTTATTAAGTGGTCCACACCCGCCGCTTCCATCATGACAGAAACTAAATTGGCGGCAAGAGGTCCAAAGCCCTCCAAACGATCTTGTCGACTATACCCAAAATACGGCGTGACCGCCGTAATGCGCCGCGCACCTGCTCTTTTTGCTGCATCCACCAAAAGAAGGAGTTCCATAAGATGGTCGTTTGTAGGCGTTGAAGTTGATTGCACGATCACAACGTCCTCCCCACAAACATCGCCTTCAAGACCTACACGGAGCTCTTGATCAGCATATCGCTCAACAAAAGCACCTACCTGCTCGATGCAGAAATCTTTTGAAATTTGATTTGCGAGGCGCGCACCTGCACTGCCAGGAATGATTTTCATTACGTAGACCTCCCTGTATGAGTGCCCCCTTATATCACTTTTTCTCGCACAAAAGAAGGAAAAAGGGAGGAGGCTCCGCAAAAACTTCTGCGATGACAGATTTTTTTTATTTTCATCCACCTCTTTCATGATTCGTTAAGATTCACTATATAATCTTGTACCACCTTCAACATAAGAGTTTCTGTCTATGAACCGTAATTTCGCTATCTGGGTTGTGATCGGATTATTTCTCGTTGCGATCTTTAACCTTTTTCAATCCCACCCTGCCCAGAAACAGCAAGAGACTCTGGATTACTCTGTCCTGCTTGAAGAAATTAAGAGCGATCACGTCAAGGACGTTCTCATTCGCGGAAATACGGTCTCTGGACAACTGACAAATGGCAGTCTTTTCACCTCCGTCACCCCTCCAAATGACACCCACCTCGTCAATACACTGCTTGACAAAGGAGTTCGCGTGAAAGCAGCCGCTGTGGAGGAAGAAATGCCTGGCTTCTTCCATATGATCCTCTCGTGGCTCCCTATGATCCTCCTTGTAGGTGTGTGGATCTACTTTATGCGTCAAATGAGTGGCGGCAATAAAGCCATGGGTTTTGGGAAATCCCGGGCCCGTCTCATGGATGACAAAACCACCCAGGTCACCTTTGAAGACGTCGCAGGCGTTGAGGAAGCCAAGCAAGAACTTGAGGAAGTCGTTGAATTTTTACGCGACCCTCAAAAATTTCAAAAACTCGGTGGAAAAATTCCGCGGGGCGTCCTGCTTGTGGGCCCTCCTGGCACAGGAAAAACCCTTCTCGCACGGGCCATTGCGGGCGAAGCCAACGTGCCCTTTTTCTCAATTTCCGGCTCTGACTTCGTTGAAATGTTTGTGGGTGTGGGCGCGAGCCGTGTCCGCGATCTCTTCGAGCAAGGCAAGAAAAATGCCCCTTGCATCATCTTTATCGATGAAATTGATGCCGTCGGACGCCACCGCGGCGCAGGCCTTGGTGGGGGCAATGATGAGCGCGAGCAAACTTTGAACCAACTTTTGGTCGAAATGGACGGCTTTGAGGCGAATGACGGCGTCATCTTAATTTCCGCCACCAACCGGCCCGACGTGCTTGACCCTGCCCTTCTGCGTCCAGGCCGTTTTGACCGTCAAGTTGTCGTCCCTAACCCAGATGTCACAGGACGGGAAAAAATCCTCGAAGTTCATGTCCGTAAAATGCCCCTCGCCGCTGACGTCGATCTGACCGTCATTGCCCGTGGAACCCCCGGATTTTCGGGAGCCGACCTCGCCAACCTGGTCAACGAAGGTGCACTTCTCGCAGCTCGTCGGAATCGCCGTACTGTTTCGATGGCTGAATTTGAGGAAGCGAAAGATAAAGTCATGATGGGAAGCGAACGCCGCTCCCTCGTCATGACGGACGAAGAAAAAAAACTCACGGCCTATCATGAGTCAGGCCATGCGGTTGTTGCCTTTCATAGTCCTGCTTCCGATCCCATCCACAAAGCAACCATTATCCCACGGGGACGGGCCCTTGGAATGGTCATGCGCTTGCCCGAAGGAGATCGCATTTCCATGTCGCACGAGCGTCTGGAAGCCGATCTTGCGGTTGCGATGGGCGGCAGAATCGCAGAAGAAATGATTTTCGGCCCTGAAAAAGTCACCACCGGCGCCTCATCCGACATCAGCATGGCTACCCAAATGGCCCGCCGCATGGTCACAGAATGGGGGATGAGTAAAGTCTTAGGCCCCGTAATGTATGGGGAAAACAGCCAAGAAATCTTCCTTGGTCATTCCGTCGCCCAACACAAAAACGTGTCCGAATCCACGGCCCAACTGATTGATAGTGAAGTCCGGCGTATCGTCGAAGAAGCCTACATTCGCGCAAAAAAAATCCTCACAACTTACAAAGCCGACCTCAAGCTCCTGGCAGAAACGCTTCTCGAATACGAGACTCTCAGTGGTGAAGAAATCGATGTTTTATTGAAAAAAAGGAAGTTTTCTCGTCCCAAATCAGCGGCACCCACAAGAGCCTCTAAACATTCCTCCATTCCTTCAGGGGGGAACAAGACCTCTCGCGCCCCGAAAAAGGTCACGCGTAAAGCCAAAGTGCAGCCGACTTAAAAAATGTTTCACGTGAAACATTTTCAGGACATTTATTCCTAGTCGGAACGCGCCTCTGCTTTAAAGATAGACGAGCTCTCCTGTCCCCTGTTAGACTCAGCTATGCTCCAAAAACCTCTTACAGACGCGGAAGCCAAGACTGAACTCAAGCGCTTCGCTGACCTGATTGCCTACCATGATCGGCTTTATTATCTGGAGGACACGCCAGAAATCACAGACGCCCAGTATGATCAGCTTCGCTTGCAAAACACCGCCCTTGAAACGCAATTTCCCCATCTCATCCGGCCTGACAGCCCCAATCGCCGTGTCGGGATCGCTCTCACCACTCCTTTTAAAAAAGTCCGTCACCGCAAACCCATGTTGTCCTTGGACAATGGATTTGATTCGCAGGATGCCTATGATTTCATTGACCGCATACGACGCTTCCTCAATCTCCCTCCTGACACCCCTGTTGAACTGGTGGCCGAGCCTAAAATTGACGGCCTCTCCGCTGTTCTGACTTATCAAAAGGGTATTTTTATTCAAGGTGCCACACGGGGCGATGGGGAAGAGGGAGAGGATATTACGGCCAACCTCAAAACGATCCATGACATCCCCCCTCATCTGATCGGCCAAAACCATCCTCCTCTGATCGAAATCCGAGGGGAAGTCTACATGGCCCATCAAGACTTCATGACCATGAATGAGGAGCGCCTGAGCAAGGGAGAAGCCCCTTTTGCTAACCCCCGCAATGCGGCCGCAGGATCTTTACGCCAGTTAGACCCCACCATCACGGCAACACGCCCCCTTAAATTTTTTGCCTATGCGTGCGATGACTACGGCCCTTTTCAAGTTGAAACCCACTGGGACTTCCTACAAAGACTGAAAGAATGGGGATGTCGGGTCAACCCCCTCGCCCGTCTCTGCGGAACAATTGACGAGGCCCTCGCGTATTATCAAGATCTTGAGGAAAAGCGCAGCTCCCTCCCCTACGACATTGATGGCATTGTCTATAAAGTGAATCGCATCGATTGGCAAAATCGCCTGGGCGCTTCGAGTCATGCCCCACGGTGGGCACTAGCCCATAAATTCCCCGCAGAAGAGGCCCAGACCCTTTTAAAAGATATCCTGATTCAAGTCGGCCGAACGGGAGTGCTGACACCCGTAGCCGATCTCGCACCTGTCACCGTAGGAGGGGTCGTCGTCTCCCGGGCAAGCCTTCATAATGAAGACGAACTAGCCCGAAAAGATATTCGTGTGGGAGATATAGTCCGAATCCAACGGGCTGGCGATGTCATTCCGCAAGTGACAGGCGTTGTCCTTGAAAAACGTCCCGCAAACGCAACGCCTTTTGTTTTCCCCCACACCTGCCCGATTTGCGGGGCCCATGCGGTCCGCGTCCAGGGAGAAGCTGCCCGAAAATGTGTGGGGGGCCTCACCTGCCCTGCCCAGGCCGCCCTCCGGTTACGCCACTTTGTCTCCCGCAATGCGTTTGACATCGAAGGCCTCGGAAACAAGCATATTGCTGCCTTCTTTCAAGAAGGTCTCATCCATTCGCCCCCCGATATCTTTACCCTGGAAAAACGTGATGCACAGAGTTTAACCCCCCTACGCACCCGCGAGGGATGGGGGTCCCTGTCTGCCACTAACCTCTTTAAAGCCATTGAGGCCCGCCGCCACATTCCTCTCCATCGCTTTATTTATGCTCTCGGAATCCCGCAAATCGGCGAAGCGACGGCAAAACTCCTCGCCCATCACTATGGGAGCTATGACCACTGGAAACATGCGATGATCGAGGCAAAGGATCCCACAAACGAAGCCTATGCTGACCTCATCGCCATTAACGGCATCGGCCCTGCCGTTTCTGAGGATCTCATCGCCTTTTTCGACGAGCCCCATAACTTAACAGTTCTTGCTGCCCTTCTCGAGGAATTAACGATTCTCGACGACACCCCCCTCACACCCCCTTCCACAGCGCTCAGCCAAAAGACAATTGTCTTTACAGGAACCCTCCACACGATGAGTCGGGCAGAAGCCAAAGCCCGCGCAGAAAGCTTAGGGGCCAAAGTTTCCAGCTCGGTGTCTACAAAAACCGACTATGTTGTCGTCGGAGAGGATCCGGGCTCAAAAGCGAAACTTGCCAAAACGCTGAACCTCCCTTGCCTTACCGAAGAAGATTGGATCAAGCTTTCCAGCTAAGCGACCGCTTGATGAAGATGATGATGCAACTCGATACTCATCTTCAGGCACTGGGAAGGCTTAAATGTGAGTGTTTTACGCGCACTAATCATCACCTCTTCTTTTGTTTTAGGATTTCTTCCCACACGCTTTGACTTATGACGCACCTGAAAAGAGCCAAAAGAAGAAATTTTAATGCTGTCTCCTCTCACAAGGGTATCACTCAAAATGCCAAGCATCTGCTCTAACACAGACGCTGCCTGAAGACGTGCAAGCCCCGCTTCCTGAGTAAGCGCCTCAACCACATCCGCACGGGAAAAAGTTACGACCATAAATGATATTTCACTCCTGTTTATTGCTTTTTTTAATTTTTAAAACCTGTCCTATAGCTCATACCCATAGGGTTAGATTTCACTTTGACTGAGCATGCATGGGGTGTATAGTACGGGTCAAGTTTAAAAAAATGGAACATCTACGCATGGACTCGCTCCTCGTCATTCCTAGTCGTCTTGCAGCAACGCGTCTTCCGAACAAACCACTTGCGGATATTTGTGGAAAACCCATGATTGTCCGGGTCTGGGAAAAAGCCACCCAGGCCAACATTGGCCCCGTGATTGTCGCCTGTGGCGACCAAGAAATTTTAGACGCCGTCAAAGCATATGGTGCGGAAGGGGTCATGACAGATCCCTCTTTACCCAGTGGAACAGATCGAGTCAAAGCCGCCGTTGATCTTTACGATCCTCAAGGGAAATATGACATAATTGTGAATATACAGGGCGATCTTCCAACGTTAGATCCAGCTTTCGTGCGCCATACGCTTGAGCCTCTCCTCAATCCAGGGGTTGATATTTCAACCCTTACCGTTCCCCTGGAACCCCATGAATTTGACGATCCCAGCAAAGTCAAAATTGCCCTGTCTTTGCAGACAGGAAGCGACATCGGCCGCGTCCTTTATGTCAGCCGCAATCTTATCCCTTCTGGAGAAGGTCCCTTCTACCATCACATCGGTATCTATGGATTTAGACGTAAAGCCCTGAACCGCTTTGTCTCTCTGCCCGTAGATCCTCTGGAAGCACGCGAAAAACTTGAGCAGATCCGCGCGCTCGCCGATGGCATGCGTATTGATGCCAAAATCCTCAATTCCAGCACCCCTTTTGGCGTGGATACGCCGGCAGACCTTGAAAGGGCGATCCAAATCGTGAGCGCGGAGGAAACCGTCTAGGATGGCTGGGCAAAAAGCAAACGCCAGCTTTTTTCGAAGCGCCCTGCTCTTTGGCCCCAGTTGTATTATTGTGGCCACCGCCATGGCCCTCGCCCTTTTTACCCATGTCCCTACAGACCCTTCTTGGAATCTTGCCATCGATAGTGAGATTCACAATCTCCTTGGCGCCTTTGGGGCGACCTTAAGCGACGTATTACTTCAGCTTTTCGGCCCCCTGAGCTATGTGTTTACCCTGCTTCTGTTGGGCGTTGGCCTCGGCTTGAGTCTCCGCATAAAAAAAGGGCCTCTTGCTTTACGCAGCACCCTTTCTTTTCTGGCACTCCTTTTTGCCCTCCTCGGTCTTGCCTTTTGGCAAAAAGGCGGGGCCCTCGGACACCTTCTCTTCAAACACTCCTTGCTGTTACCTGTGCCCCCTCTTGGCCTCATGCTCCTTTCCTTCACGGCAAGCATCTTCTGTCTCTACTTTGCAAGTGGTCTTACGCTTTCTCATCTCCTGTGGCTCCAGCGTCTTATCACCTCTCAGCCAAAAAATCCTGAGTCCACCAGAACGGAAACAAAAGAACCCCCAAAACGTCCCTCTCGCTTACTCAGAACGGCTCAGGCACCTGCAAAACAAGTGCCGCCACCGCCTCAAAGAATCCACGAACCCCTCTTACCTCATCTTCTCCCTCCTCTTGAGCTACTTCATCAGCCCAAAGCCACCCAGAAGAAGTTGGTCGTGGATGAAGCCACCCTGGAAGCCAATGCCAAGATGCTTGAGTCTGTCCTTAACGATTATGGCATCAATGGGGAAATCGTGAATGTGCGCCCCGGCCCTGTCGTAACCCTCTATGAACTGGAACCGGCCCCCGGAGTCAAATCTTCCCGGGTGATTGGATTGGCAGACGATATCGCCCGGTCTATGTGTGCGGTCTCTGCCCGTGTGGCTGTTGTGCCAGGAAAAAACGTGATTGGGATCGAGCTCCCCAATAAAGTACGGGAAACCGTTCATCTACGCGAACTTCTGGCCACCTCTGAGTATGAAAAGTCGAATACCCACCTCACCCTGATTCTTGGAAAAGACATCGGGGGCGCGCCCATCATTACGGACCTTGCGCGCATGCCTCACCTCTTGGTGGCAGGAACCACCGGATCCGGAAAGTCTGTGGCCGTAAACGCCATGATCCTCTCCCTGATCTATCGCCTTCCCCCTGAGCGCTGCAAATTCATTATGATCGACCCCAAGATGCTGGAACTGTCGATTTATGATGGCATCCCACACCTTTTAGCCCCTGTCGTCACAGAGCCCAAGAAAGCCATTATCGCCCTCCGGTGGGTGGTGCGAGAAATGGAGAGCCGTTACCAAGCCATGGCAAAACTTTCCGTACGTAACATTGAGGGCTACAACCAACGTCTTCTGGAATCCAAAGAACGGGGAGAAATCCTCTCGCGTCGGGTCCAAACAGGATTTGACCCCGAAACGGGTCATCCCATCTTTGAAGATCAAGCCCTCTCCATGGATCCCCTCCCCTTCATCGTGGTGGTGGTCGATGAAATGGCAGATCTTATGTTAGTTGCTGGCAAGGAGATCGAATCAGCCGTCCAACGGCTGGCCCAAATGGCACGTGCCGCGGGCATTCACCTCATTATGGCTACCCAACGGCCTTCGGTGGATGTCATCACCGGCACCATCAAAGCCAACTTCCCCACCCGGATTAGCTTCCAGGTCACCTCAAAAATTGACAGCCGCACCATTTTGAGCGAACAAGGGGCCGAACAGCTTCTGGGCCAAGGTGACATGCTCTATATGGCCGCAGGCGGCCGTATTTCCCGCATCCACGGCCCCTATGTGGGCGACGCTGATGTAGAGAAAGTCGTACAATTCCTCAAATCCCAAAGTCCTCCCACCTATATCGAGGATATCACGGTGGATACATCAGGATCAGAAACAGACGGTGATACGCCCGAAAAAGAAGGAGAAGATGCGCTCTATCAACAAGCGCTCGCCCTCGTCTATCGGGAACACAAAGCCTCAACGAGCTTTGTCCAACGTCATCTTAAAATTGGTTATAACCGGGCCGCCCGCCTCATTGAACAGATGGAAGAAGACGGGATTGTGAGTGCGCCCAATCATGTAGGTAAACGAGAAGTTCTCGCGCGTGGTCCAGACAGTGTTGCAGTGTAGCAGTTATAAAAACAAGGAAAATAAAAATGTCATTAAAAAAAATAATTAAAAAAAGTGCTAACGACATAAAAAAGTGGGGGTCATTTTTATATTATACTGCTACACTACTGCTATACTGCCATACTGTCGGCCTCAGCGCGGCCCCTTCCTACCGCCCCTATGAACACTACCTTAATAGCATCACCACCTTGTCCGGCAATTTCACCCAGGTGAACAGCAAAGGCCAACGGTCCTCGGGCACCATCCAAATCTCCCGTCCCGGAAAAATGCGTCTTGATTATACACCTCCCTCTCCCCTCCTGATCGTCGCCGATGGCGAGTGGCTGATGACCTATGACAAGCAACAAGATGAGGTGAATTATCTCACCCTTGATAAAACCCCTGCCACCTTTATTCTCAGGCCCCATATTCGCTTTCAGGGTGACGTGATGGTCACGCGCTTTCTTCCAAAAGACACAACAACAGAAATCTCCCTCGTCCGCACGGAAGACCCGGATGCCGGATACATTACCCTCGTCTTCAACAATAAGCCCATTTCCCTCAAAGAGTGGAGCGTGGTCGACGCCCAAGGCGTTGAGACCAAGGTTCAGCTCTCCGATCTCAAGTCAAACGTCACAATTCCTGCCGAAATCTTCAGGATCAACTCCCCGAACCTGATTCAACAGATTTTTTAATGGATTTGCTTGTGAACGTAAGATTTAAGAACCGCGTTCATACGGGTTTGATATCCACGCCCATCTGATTTGAACCAATCCACGATCTCCTTATCAAGAGAGATATGAATCAGGACCTTTCGTTGCGGCATGCGCAAGACCGCGTCTTCGAGCATTTCTTGCGTCCACGGCAGATTATCTTTATCTGCACGCGCCGCCCGTTCTACGTCCTCTTCTGACATATTCCGTAACTTCTCAAAATCTGTCTTGCCTTTAGGCAGAGCATCTCTTGTGTAGCGACTGATATTTTTGTCTTTCATCTTGCAGCACTCCTCACGTAGATGCTCTAAAGACCACCTCTAATGGTTTACATGAGGAGGGTTGGAGTGTTCTGACATCGGAATCGTTCGCTGAAATCTAAAATCGTGTTGCAGTGTATGGAAGTCCTGTTTTTCTTGAACTTCAGCAACATTACGTAAGGCATTGAGTAACATTTCGATATCCTGGTCTGCCTCATAGCTCTCCATTGCTGCCTCAAGATAAGCTGCAGCCATGCCAGGTTTTTTGAGCTCAGACCGTAAAAAATCTTTAAAATTTCCCATTTTTCTCATGACCATCTCTCCTTATGATCCTTCCAATATTCTTTTGCTCGCCTAATATCTCTCACTTGGGTTTTTTTATTTCCCCCACACAAAAGAAGAAAGACCCGCCCTTTGTGCTGTGCAAAATAAATCCTTATCCCAGCCCCCGTTCCGTCACAATAACATCAAGAACCCTATCATGAGGCTCAGAAGGAACCGCTGGAACTTCCTGCCCTTCAAATCCCACACCAATACTTAAAACCTTATGCTGGTAAAGATAACGATCATAGTGTCCCTTGCCATACCCAAGGCGATGCCGTTGAGCATCAAAAGCAAGCAAAGGAACCAATAAAACAGTCGGCTTGACGACGGGAGAGGAGGGTGGCGGCTCCCACAATCGACCGTTTTGAACCAACTCTACCGCGGGATCCCATATCCGAAAAAGCATGTCTGCTCCTTCCACACAAGGCAAGGCGCAGGGAATGCCTTTCGCGACTAAAGCCGTGAGCAACGGCCTCACATCCAATTCCGTGCCAATCGGCCAATAGGCTCCCACAATCGCATCAGGCGGTAAGAGAATCGAGAAGAAGGGCGCAACAATTGTGTCGCCTGCGTCTGGATTCTTCTGAAAAAGAAGAGTTCGCTTCTCCTTCATAAGCGCCCGCAACTGGGATTTAGAGGAGCAAGGCATATATCAGTATCCCGTAATCAGTGATCAGTAATCAGTAATCAGTGATCAGTGATCAGTGATCAGAAATTAGAAAACCTACAGCGTAAAAAATAGAACACTATGTTCACACAACACTCTCTGATGACTGATTACTGATTACTGAACACCGGATACTGCTTAAAAAGAGGGATGCCGTAAAAACCGTCAACGTGTGAGTTCCTCGTGTGGCCCGCAAATGCAGGTGGGCGCCATATGCTCCAGTCCGCAAACCGGAACAGGGACAGCTCCCTAAAGGATCTTATCGGCCCCAGGGAAATGTACGCTTAACGCATCCCACAGCACCCCTCCGCCTCCGATATAAGCATGAATCCTCAAAAGAACAAGGGCTATCCCTCTTTTCCCTCATAATCAGGCAATTTTCATCGATGGCTCAGAGATCTTCAGTAGGCATAGCTCTCCCGTTCGCTAAAAAAAACTATAAGAAATGAGAACGAAAAGGTCAAGAAAAAGCACCTCCCCTTGTGTCACTTCCCTTTATCTCATTGATTTATTTGAGAAAAAAATTATCGATAAGGGTCCGACTGCATCAAAAAATTTTGGACATAATCTTTGACCCCCTCTTCCAACGAGGTAAAAGGCCGGCCGTAACCCGCAGCGCGTAAATTGGCCAAATCCGCTTGGGTGTAATACTGATATTGCCCCTTCAACGCCTCAGGCAAATCCCGATAGGTAATCTGGGCCTCTTGACCCAAGGAAGCAAAAATGGCCCGCGCCAGATCAGCAAAAGTCCGGGCTTTACCTGTGCCCACATTATAAAGCCCACTGACCTGGGGATTATCATAAAGCCAGAGCATCACGTCAACACAATCATCCACATAGACGAAATCTCGCGCTTGGTCCCCATCCGCGTAATCGGGACGATCGGACTTAAAGAGACTGACTTTTCCCGTTTGCTGAATTTGGGAATAAAATTGAGGAATGACACTCATTTGAGAGCCCTTATGGTACTCATTTGGCCCATATACGTTAAAAAATTTCAACCCCACATACTGAGGGGGAAGCGCATAATCACCAGCCTGGCAATCCTGCAAGTAGGCCACCGCCCGGTCGAACATGTGCTTGCTCCATCCATAAGGATGGAAAGGTCGCAGGGTTGCAAGATCTTCTCTAGAAAAACCATCCTTAAATCCAGCCTCTCCATCGCCATAGGTGGAAGCAGAGGACGCATAAATAAACCGCACTCCCTGTTGTCCACACCAAGTGAGCAGATCCATACTGAGACGCAGGTTGTTTTGAACAATGGCATCCACATCCGCCCCGGTCGTCGCCGACAGCGCCCCGAGGTGGAAAATCGCTTTAATTTGAGAGCGATGGGCCTCTAAAAAAGGAAATAATTGGTCAGGGGCAATAATATCCCGCAGCTCTCGCTTCGCGAGGTTATTCCACTTCGCGCCCTGCCCAAAGACATCACAAACAACAAGGCCTTCGCCGCCTCGTTTTTCAAGAGAAGCCACAAGATTTGCCCCTATAAATCCGGCCCCCCCAGTGATAATAATCATCTTGCCAATCCTTTCATTCACAAGGCATCATCATAAGCGCCCCGATTCTCCCTGTCTATTCTCATTTCTTTTTGAATTTCTGCCAGAAAGACTGTAAAGTCTGAACCTATGAAGCACCCTCCTCTCCAAATCGCCCCATCTCTCTTATCCGCCAATTGTGCGTGTTTGGGCGAAGAACTCAAGGCAATCACACCTTTAGCGGACCGTGTCCATCTGGATGTCATGGATGGTCACTTTGTGCCCAATATTACCTTTGGGCCCTTTGTGATTGAGGCGCTCAGGCCCCTCTCCCCCCTTCCCTTTGACGTACATCTCATGATTAACCCTGTGGATCCTTTTATCGAGCGATTTGCGCGCACAGGGGCGGATGTGCTCATTATTCATCCAGAAACCAGCCCTCATCCTCTGGAGACGCTCAAAAAAATCAGAGCTCTTGGATGTAAAGCCGGCGTGGCCTTGAGTCCTCACGTCCCGATCTCTGTTTTAAAACCGCTTTTGAAGCTCACGGATCTCATTCTCATGATGACTGTCAACCCTGGCTTCGGGGGACAGCCCTTTATGGAAGATCAGGTGGGAAAAATCAAAGAAGTGCGAGAACTTATTGATCAAGCGTCTCATCCGATCTTACTCGAAGTTGATGGTGGCATTTCCCCCACCACAGCCCCTCTCGCAATCGAAGCAGGAGCCGATATCTTGGTCGCAGGACATGCTGTCTTTAAGGATGGACCAGATCATTACGCGCGCCACATTCAAGCCTTGCGCCCATGAGTCCTGACCAGTTCCGTCACGCAATGCGGCTTTTCCCCACAGGCGTCACCGTTATCACAGTGCCCTCACAAAAAGGTGTCACGATTAGTTCCCTGACGTCTGTCTCCTTAACTCCTCCTCAAATCCTCTTCTGTTTAAGAGAACACGCAAGCCTCTGCCCCCTCTTTCAAACAACAGATTTCTTTGCTGTCAATTTCTTGAGTGCAGATCAACTTTCTCTCGCCAACACCTTCACCACGCCGGCACTGGTCGATTGGACAACTCTCGATTTCCATCCCCATGCGCCCACAGGGTGTCCGCTTCTCGCCAACACTTTAGGATATCTGATTTGTGAGCGGGGTCCTATTTATGAAGGCGGCGACCATAAAATCATTCTCGGCACGGTGACAGAGGCCCAAGAAACCTCAAGGTCTCTCCCTCTTGTCCGCTACAAAGGCAACTATCATACGACAAAATCGTCTTAAAAAGACGTTTTTGTGTTGCATCTCTCTCCAAAATTTGATATTAGCCGGATGTTAAAAGTATTTTACATTATTACTGAATTTGTTCTCTAGACGAATGAAAAAGTTAACTTTTTAGATGTTTCGTCTGGACGGGAGTCAAAACACAATGATGAAGGCACTCAAAAACAAACTTTCTCTTTTAAGACAAGAGCATCGCCTGCTGGATGAAAATATCTTGCAGATAATGGGCCAAAATCTCTACGACCAGCTTGAGGTCCAGCGTCTAAAGCGCAAAAAGCTGAAGCTTAAGGATGAAATCCTCCGCCTCCAAAGGAGGCTCGTTCCTGATATTATTGCGTAAGTCTTGCATTTCTTGCTCTCAGCCACTACGTAATTTATAAATGTGTCATCTCTTATAGGACATCTCTATGGCTTTACTGCCCCTTTTAGATACATTCGACCCTCGCCTGCGCGAAGTGGCCGATCCTGTGGAAAAAGTTGATGGAGCTGTGCGCACCATCATGAATGACCTCATGGAAACGATGACCCACGTAGATGGCGTGGGGCTAGCAGCCCCTCAGGTGGGCATCAAAAAACGCATCATTGCCGTAGATGTGCGCGGATGGGCGGACGATATCGATAAACCGTTTCTCATGGCCAACCCAATCCTGGAATGGACTTCTGAAGAAACCCAAGTGGTTCAGGAAGGGTGCTTTTCCGTGCCTGGAGCTTATGAAAATGTGACGCGCCCCTTAGAAATCAAGGTATCCTATCTGGATGAGAACAATACCCCGCAACGCCTCCACGCCCAGGGACCTCTCGCCGATTGTATTCAGCATGAGATCGATCACCTGAATGGCATCCTCTTTATTGATCACCTTTCTCCCCTCAAACAGGAGATGATCTTGCGAAAAGTCCGCAAAATAAAAAGACTCAACGGATGACGGCTCCACGCATCGCCTTTATGGGAACACCCCCCTTTGCGGCCTATATTCTTCAAGCTCTCCTGGAGGCGTCTTATCAGATTATCGCTGTTTATACTCAACCTCCGCGGGCCCAAGGCCGGGGGTATAAACTCACCCCCAGTCCGGTTCATGAACTCGCTCTTCAACATCACATTCCCGTTTTTCACCCGACTTCTTTAAAGACAGAAGAGGCCGAAGCGCAATGGAAATCCCTCGATTTGGATGTTGCGATTGTGGCAGCCTATGGCCTTTTGTTACCCAAAACTATTTTAGAAGCTCCGCGTCAGGGTTGCTTGAATGTACACGCCTCTCTCCTCCCGCGCTGGCGGGGGGCCTCTCCCATCCAACGGGCGATCTTGGCAGGAGATCAAGAAACAGGCATCACGATTATGAAAATGGATCAAGGGATGGATACGGGGGATATTGTAACCACAACTGCTGTTCCCATCACAACAACCGCCACAGCCCCGGAGCTTTTTGAAACACTCGCACAGGTAGGAGCGCAAACCCTTGTTGCGGCTCTTCCGGCCTACCTCAACGGCGACCTTTTGCCCGTTCCTCAACCTGCAGAAGGCGTGACCTATGCCCCGAAACTCACGAAGGAAGAGGGGCGTCTCGACTGGACTCTCCCGGCCGAGGTGCTGGAACGTAAGGTACGAGGCCTCGCTCCTTGGCCCGGCACCTGGTTTACGATTAGAGACGATGTCATCAAAGTTTTGGAAGCGGTGGCCTTGCCTCTAACGACCTCTCACCCCCCGGGCACACTTTTGGATGATCAGTTGACCATTGCCTGTGGTGCGGGCGCTTTTCGTCCCTTGCGGGTTCAAAAAGTTGGCAAAGCGCCTGTCTTGACGGCTGACTTCCTCCGCGGCTATGACGTTGGCCATGGCCCGCTTTAAGCTGACCATCGAATATGATGGCACGCCTTATGTGGGATGGCAGCGCCAAGACGGTCTTCCCACCGTGCAAGGAACTTTGGAAGAGGTCTTCTCTGATTTTCTGAGCACGCCTACAGAAGTGTGGGGCAGTGGCCGCACAGATACAGGCGTCCATGCCCGCGGTCAAGTGGCCCATGTGGAGATTGGCAAAGACTACACCCCCCTCGAAATTCAAGGAGCGATCAACCAACGCCTGCGCGATATTCCGATTAAAATCTTAAGTGTGGAACCCGTTCCCGATGATTTTCATGCCCGCTTTTCGGCAACGTTTCGATCCTATGAATATCGCATCTTGAATCGTCGTGTTGCCCCTTGTCTTGAGGCTCATCGTGTGTGGTGGGTCATTGCCCCCCTGGATGCAGAAAGAATGGCAGAAGGAGCCCAATTTCTTCTCGGCCACCATGATTTTAGTGCCTTCCGCGGCAGCCATTGTCAGGCTTCCTCACCGGTTAAAACCCTTGATAAACTAACGATAGCACGAGAAGGAGAACATATCGTGATCAAAGCCCGCTCGCGCTCTTTCCTCCATCACCAGGTGCGCAATATGGTAGGCACCCTTAAGCGTGTGGGGGATGGCACTTGGCCGCCTGAACGCGTGCGGGAAATTTTAGAAGGGCAAGACCGCCGCCAAGCCGGCCCAACGGCGCCAGCGTGCGGATTATATCTTACGGAGATAGGATACTAACCTTCTTGCCTTCTTGCGTGTCCTCATTTACCCTGTCTTTGTAGTGATAATATAAAAGGTACGTGTTCAATGAAAATAACGAAACTCTCTCTCCTCACCCTCGCTCTCATGACCGCTTCTTTTTCCGTAAAGGCTTCAGCAGAAGACCCTGTAGGGCCAAGTGCAGGCACAGCGCAGCCTGTGGCACAACATAGCTTAGAAGCAGAGAACGCGGCCTTACGCGCCCAGCTTGCGGCTCTGCAGGCACAACATACAGCGCTTCAAATAGAAGTTGGCACTCTATCAAAGGAACAGGCAAGTGCTCTCATGAAGCAACTAGCAATCTTACGTTACGAGTACGCACTGGTCCGAAGCGATCGACAAAGAGAACTTTTTGCTCCGGACATAAAGTATTCTGAAAATGTATCCTCTTGTGCGAATCCAGGTGCGTTCCAGTTTTTTTATCGAGCCAATACCAAAGGCGAAGCGTTTTACACACAACGGTTAGCTTCTCTCGCGGCACAAGCCCGTGCGCTTCAACCTAAGATCCAAGCCCTGCAAAAAGATCTAACGGATGATTGTTTCGACCTAGAGAAGCCCCTCAATATTCCCTTTTCTCAGGGGTTTTTCAGCATAAGAACTGCCACTGGTCAAGTCACCCAATATACCCCTAGTAGGACATGTCGTGAGTGGTTTGTTCCTTGGGATGCTCAAGAAGGAGCGGCGCCTAAATTTGGCACCCTCCTCGTACCTATAACACCCGATCAAATCCTGCTTTCGGAAGATATTCGTACCTTAAATATGGCAGGTTACCTCCCTCTTAGCCCAGTACCGTTTCGTTGGTCATGTCAAACACATTCAGATGCTGCCTATATTCCTGGCTATGCTGAGCTGGATTCCATAAAGAGCGCCACTCAGATTCATTATCTCCGCACCCAATACAAACTTGATAAACTTTTTAAGAAGAATAAGCTGTTGTTTACTTCTCTTCGCGTCTTAGATGTGACCGACGATAGCTTCATAAGGAGTATCGATAATATTGTAAGTGGAGGGGCTGGTTTAATCCGAGAGGATTACCTCAAAAGAGAGCTAAAAGACATGTTTGCACGCGTGAAGGGGCAGGCTTCTGATTTAAATCTCCTCCGTGTCAGAGTAGGACAAAATTTCTACGCCTGGAATAGAGACGGACAGTTTATGGAATCTGTGTTGGTAGATCTTAAGCAAAAGGATGACGCGCCAAGCTCAGCGTCCGCTCAATCCCTGCAAGATCCGAAAGAATAGTCAACGTTTGAAAGCCGGCGGCGTGGAATAAGGCTTCCACGGTCGGCCGTTGTCCTTGCCCGATCTCTAAAAACACAACTCCGTCTGGGGACAGCAGGGGAGGAATGGATTCCGCCAAGGCACGATAACAGGCCAGGCCGTCTTCACCTCCAAAAAGGGCGAGAGAGGGGTCAAACAACCGCACCCCGTCCTCTAACGTCTCTTCCTCAGAGAGAGAAATATAGGGCGGATTGCTGACAATAATATCAAAAGAACCTTCCAAATTTTCTCCCCAGTTTCCTTGAGAAAAGCTGGCCCGGGTTTCCACACCGTTCAGGGCCGCATTGGACTGAGCCATTTCTAAGGCTTCCGGTTGAAGATCCACACCCACACCCACGGCGCTCGGAAGCTCATGGAGGAGACTAATCAAAAGACACCCCGACCCTGTGCCCAAATCCAAAATCCGCCACGGCTTGTTTTTTTGAGGTCCAACCCATTTCAGAACCCCCTCCACAATGGTTTCTGTTTCAGGACGGGGGTCCAACGTCGCGGCATTGAGCTGAAAGGGGAGGCTCCAAAACTCGCGCATGCCTTTGATGCGGGAAAGGGGTTCTTTTTTCAAACGTCGTCTGAGCCATTCTTGAATGATGACTTCTTCGTCTGGCGTCGGCACGACGGTGGGATTGAGAATAACATAAGCATTCTCCTGACCTAAAGCACCCGCCAGTAACCACTTGGCCTCTTGCGCCGCATTCTCAAAGCCTGCTTTTCCCAGGGCGTCTTCAATAAAACGCTGCCAGTCGAGGAGCGTCATGCCGCCCCCTGAGTTTTATGAGGATAATGACATTGCGCCCGCACTGGACAGGTAGGACACAGAGGCACGCGTGCTTTACAAATATATCGTCCATGGAGCACCAGCCAATGATGAGCATGCGGGAGCCACTGATCCGGAATCCGTTTCATCAACTGTTTTTCAATCTCAAGAGGCGTTTTCCCAGCGGCAAGTCCTGTCCGATTGGCTACGCGAAACACATGGGTATCGACGGCAATGACAGGGGCGTCATACAAGGCATTCAGCACCACATTGGCCGTCTTCCGCCCCACGCCTGGGAGGGTTTGGAGATCCTCCGCCGTGGTCGGTACCTCCCCTTGAAAATCCGCAATTAGCTTATGACTGAGAGCCATAATATGCTTGGCTTTTGAATTATAGAGGCCAATCGTACTGATATATTTCTTGAGGCCCTCTTCTCCCAACGCCACCATTTTTTGAGGCGTATCTGCCACCTTGAACAAAGCTGCTGTTGCCTTATTCACCCCCTTGTCTGTGGCTTGGGCAGAGAGCACCACAGCCACCAATAAGGTAAACGCATTCGTTGAGATGAGCTCTCCTTTGGGGTGAGGATCAAGCGCAGATAAGATCTCAAAGAATGCCTCGATTTCGGCAGCCGTCATGAGGGTCATCTTGCTCTCTTATGGGGAGGAAGAAGTTTGTATCCAGAAATGTGAAGTTTATTATTCATGATATTTATATTTTATCCAATGGATCAATATTTATAATAAAATAAAAATAATGTCATCCCAGACTTACAAATCCTTGTCTCCAGCTCTCTCCCGCTTTGCGGGAGATGGGGTGGGGCTTTAGGATTTGTTGATCTGGGACCCAGTTTTCAGGAAGCAGGAGTCAGAAAACGGGGGGCAGGAAAATCTGTCCTGACTTCTGACTCCTGTGACCCGACTTCTGATATCTGGGTCCCAGATGAAGCAATTCTAATGCTCTCACCCCTCGCGAATGCGAGGCATGAGACCAAAGAATTGCTAACTCTGGGATGACATCATTATATAATTGTTCATTTCTAATCACTCCCCTCCAGCATATCATCAATCGTGTAAAGCCCCGGCTTTTGACCACACAGCCACACAGCTGCTTTCAACGCGCCTTGGGCAAAGAGATTAGGATTCAAGGCTCGGTGGGTAATTTCAATCAGGTCCTCTTCTCCCGCAAAAATGACAGAATGATCGCCAGCCACCCCGCCCCCACGCAAGGCGACGCTCTCAATGGTTCCTTGAGGACGCGGCGAACAGCATGGATAAGGCGGCAGGTTATGTTGGAGATGCTCGACCTTCGCCAGCTCCTTCCCAATCGAAAGACTGGTCCCTGAAGGCGCATCTTTCTTGTAGCGATGATGCATTTCCAAAATACTGACATCATAGGCAGGCCCGAGAAAAGTTGCGGCCTCTCGTGCCAATTTTCGCAGCAGGGCAATGCCCACACTGGTATTGGGAGCAATCATCACAGGGATGTAAGCGGCGGCTTTTTCCAGGGATTCTTTTTGAGCGTCACTCAACCCTGTGACGCAGACGAGGAAAGGTTTGAGCAGATCGAGTGCGGTTGTGCGATGGGTCTCAATCGCCTCCGGTGCACTAAAATCAACGACTACATCCGCATCCTGAAAAGCTTGTCGAGGATCGTCCGTAATCACAGGTCCGCCTGGGATGTCCGTTACGAGCGCCTCAATGGCCTGTCCCACAAAAGGGTTTTGAGGACGGGTCAGCGCGCCCACAATATCAATGTCAGAGGCCAAGTGCGCTTCTCGCAACACCCGCTGACCCATACGACCGGTACACCCTGCAATGGAAATTTTAAACATATACTCTTTGCCTTTCAAGTTCCGGGTTCGTTGACCTTCGGGACTCGCCCTCTGTCATGTAGGCTACTACACTCATCGGGCTCGCCACTCGGTCGCCTGCCCGGCTTCCCCGATTGCTCGAGGACAAGCCTTGAAATGCTTCGAGTCTAGCTCCGCCTCCTGAATTGTTAGATTATATCATAGTTTTTTGACGCATGCCACCGGATGACCCAAAATAGTTTGCAATAATCTTGACAGCCTGATCGACCCAACAGTATCTACTAATGCATACGTTGTTTTATGCATATTTAACTGGTGAGGATAACCATGAAAAAAATTTCTCTAAAACATCTTCTGATCATCACCTCTTTGGGATGTCTTCTGGGTGTCTCTCAGCATAGTCATGCGGCTGATATTCAGAATGACTTTGTAAACGTAGCTCCTTGCCATAGGGTTGCACGAGCTTCCAATACGCTTAGCAGTATCGTTAAGACGTGGGAGGCGGACAATGTAAAACTTCGGCTTAAGAAGGTACGTACCCCTCTTGGTACCATAACAGAGAAGGAGCGCAAAGACCTGCAGCCAGATGCCCAAAAGCGGCTAGAAGTCGTACAGCAGGCAAGACACTTTGCTGAGCTTGTAGCTGTTCATAAGCAGGCTTCTCTTGACATTGCAAAAGGCCTCAATAGAGTTGAGGCAGTGGATAGTGCGCGTAGATCGCTTTCTCCACAGGCAGTAAAATTCGCCCGTGATGTTTTGGATCAACAGGCCTCCTCGGAGGAATTTAATGCTTTCTTTCCTTTCGAGCTCTATGCGCAAGCCAGTAGGACGGGCATTAAACAATCTCTTGCAGCATATGATCCCTTCGGATTAAATAGTTATTCTCTTGAACAACGTAAATTCATCCTAGAGCAACAGGCCTGGACACTGCGGCACTTAAGAGTGCTCGCAAATACGAGTGACTATGGGTGGGAACTCTCTTTTGATAGCGATTGCAGATACAAAATTGGAGAGATAATGAACACACTTGATCTTTCAAAAGATCAGGCTCAGGCTCTTCTTTTTGGGCATGATCCCAACTACAATGCAAAGGCTAGGGATGCGTTCATAGGAGCGGTGTACTCAACGCGAGAAATCGAGGAAGCGCAACGTCAGCGAGCGGAAAGGGAGGCTCGAGAGGACGCTGAAAGAGAAGCTCGGATTCGAGAGATGGAGAGCCTCACGGAAAAAGAGGAGGAACGTCCAAAAGAGCTAAACCACGAGGAGAAAATGCAACAGCGAATGGAACTAATGGAAGCGCAGGCCCAGCAGTACTATTCTTCTACCCCCACAAATCTTTAAGCTTCGCAAAAAAGCCTTCGGACAGCGGGCTTGAGTGAGATTTCTTCTCAAGTCCCGCAAACTCTTCGAGCAGCTCTTTCTGACGCTTGTTTAGGTTCACAGGCGTTTCCACCATTACTTCAATGTACATGTCGCCCCGGCTTGAGGAGCGTAAGATAGACATCCCCTTGCCCTTGAGGCGAAACTGCTTGCCTGATTGGGTCCCGGCAGGAATTTTTACTCGCGCCGCATGACCATCAATGGCGGGCACTTCAATCGCATCGCCCAGCGCTGCGGCCGCCATGGGAATCGGCACTTCGCAGAAAATGTTGCTGCCTTCCCGTTGGAAAAATTTGTGAGACTTCACATGAATAAAGATGTAGAGATCTCCGGCCGGTCCGCCACGGATGCCGGCTTCTCCTTCGCCTGCAAGACGAATGCGGGCGCCATCTTCAATCCCTGCAGGGATGGTAACGGAAAGGGTTTTCTCTTTGCGAACACGTCCTGATCCACTACAGGTTTTGCAAGGATTTTTAATGATTTGGCCCATGCCGTGACATTGGCTACACGCCCGTTCAATCGTAAAGAATCCTTGGCGGGCGCGTACCGTGCCGTGGCCATGACAGGTAGGGCACGTTTCCGGCTTTGAGCCTTCCGCCGCCCCTGATCCGTGGCAACTGGCGCATTCCGCATAGGTCGAAACTTTAATATTTTTCTTGAGGCCCTTATAGGCATCCTCAAGGGAAATCTCCATATTATAGCGGAGGTCTGAGCCGGGTTGCCCCGCGGATTGAGGGCCTCGTTGGTGTCCGCGGCCGCCGCCCATGAATTCGCTGAAGACATCGTCAAACATGCTGCCAAAGCCAGAGGCGGAGAAGTCAAAGCCTCCCCCGCCAAAGGGATGCCCGCCACCGCCACCACCGCCCATGCCACCCTCAAAGGCCGCGTGGCCCATTTGGTCATAGGCCGCGCGTTTCTGTTCATCCTTCAGGATGTCATAGGCGGCATTGATTTCCTTGAATTTTTTTTCAGCTTCCGCCGATCCCTGGTTTTTGTCAGGGTGATATTGCATGGCGAGCTTGCGATACGCCTTCTTCAGCTCATCTGCTGAGGCTGTTTTGGAAACACCGAGGATTTCGTAGTAATCTTTCTTGCTCATAGCTGCGCAGTGATCAGTTATCGGTAATCAGTTATCAGAGGAGAGCTAAAAATATTCAAGCTTTTTCTGATAACTGATCACTGGCTACTGATTACTTCCCCTCATCCACTTCTTCAAAATCCACATCAACAGCGTCTTCTTTGTTGACGCTTGCGGATTCATCCGGAACCTCAGAAGCCGTGTTTTCTTGAGAGGCCTTATAGACCGCCTCGCCAAGAACCATGGCCACTTGGGACAACACTTCGACCTTCTTCTGGATCTCATCCTTTTCAGGTGAATCCAAAGCTGCTTTCAGATCTTTAGTGGCTTCTTCAATTTTCTCACGATCCGTGGCACCGATTTTATCGCCATGCTCGTTCAGAGACTTTTCGGTTGCATGCACAAGAGCTTCCGCCTGGTTGCGCACTTCGGCAAGTTCCCGCAGCTTCTTGTCTTCACTGGCATGGGCTTCTGCATCTTTCACCATCTTTTCGATGTCTTCTTCTGAAAGGCCGCCTGAAGCTTCAATACGAATCTGCTGCTCCTTGCCCGTGGCCTTGTCTTTCGCGGACACATGGACGATACCGTTGGCATCAATGTCAAAGGTTACCTCGATTTGCGGCATCCCCCGTTGTGCCGGCGGAATCCCCATCAGGTCAAATTGACCGAGGAGCTTGTTATGGACAGCCATTTCGCGCTCTCCTTGGAAAACCCGAATGGTCACCGCCGTTTGGTTGTCCTCAGCGGTGGAGAAGGTCTGACTCTTCTTGGTCGGAATGGTTGTATTCCGATCAATCAGACGGGTAAACACGCCACCTAATGTCTCAATCCCGAGAGAAAGAGGAGTGACATCGAGCAACAGAACGTCTTTCACGTCGCCTTTGAGGACGCCGCCTTGGATCGCAGCACCGAGCGCCACAACCTCATCCGGGTTGACGCCACGGTGCGGTTCTTTCCCAAAGAACTTCTTCACGGTCTCGATAATCTTGGGCATCCGGCTCATCCCACCCACAAGAATCACTTCATCGATCTTGCTGGCAGTCACACCGGCATCCTTCAAGGCTTCTGCACAAGGCTTAATAGTCCGCTCAATCAAATCCTCAACCAAACTCTCGAGTTTTGCACGGGTGAGCTTAACACTTAAATGCTTTGGTCCTGATGCATCTGCGGTGATATAGGCCAGGTTGATGTCCGTTTGCAGAGCACTCGATAGCTCGATTTTTGCTTTTTCTGCCGCTTCCTTCAGCCGCTGAAGAGCAAGGGTGTCCTTACGTAAGTCAATGCCATCTGACTTTTTGAACTCGTCCGCTAGGTATTCAATGATCCGGTGGTCAAAATCTTCACCGCCCAAGAACGTGTCGCCGTTGGTGGACTTCACTTCAAAAACGCCATCACCGATTTCAAGGATGGAAACGTCGAATGTTCCGCCCCCTAAGTCATAGACCGCAATGGTTTCGCCAGATTTCTTGTCCAGGCCATAGGCCAACGCAGCGGCCGTGGGCTCGTTGATAATCCGCAAGACCTCAAGTCCTGCGACCTTACCCGCGTCCTTTGTCGCTTGACGCTGGGAGTCGTTAAAGTAAGCCGGCACGGTGATAACCGCTTGGGTCACTTTTTCGCCCAAGAAATTCTCGGCTGTTTCCTTCATTTTCTGAAGGATAAAGGCACTCACTTCGCTGGGACTATATTTCTTGCCTTCCGCTTCCACCCACGCATCGCCATTCCCTCCCTCAACGATTTTGTAGGGAACAAGATCTTTGTCTTTTTTGGTCATCGGGTCATCATAGCGACGACCGATGAGGCGTTTGATGGCAAACAGAGTATTTTCAGGATTGGTCACCGCTTGGCGCTTCGCGGCTTGTCCCACCAAGCGTTCGCCTGAACTGGTGAAGGCTACCATCGACGGCGTTGTGCGGGCACCTTCAGCATTTTCGATCACACGGGCTTCCTTGCCCTCCATAATGGCCACACACGAGTTGGTGGTGCCAAGGTCAATTCCAATGACTTTGCTCATAAGAGTCTCCTTTGTTTTTTTGAATGTAAGGTTATGGTTTTTCACATTATGTCTGGTATATGGGGAGGGGAAAAGCGGATTGCAAGGGTTAGTTGCCCTCTTTTTTCCCCTTCGCGACCCCCACCATGGCAGGCCTTAAAAGACGTCCATGAAGCTGATAGCCGGGTTGCATCACCTGCACCACCGTGCCTGGGGTTTGATCGTGATCTTCCACCTCAAACATGGCTTGGTGGAAGTTATGATCAAAGGGTTGACCGACAGGATCAATTTTCTCGACGCCATGTTTTGTAAGGGCGGTGAGGAGTTCTTTTTCCGTAATCGCAACACCCTCGAGGAGGCTTTTCAACAGTTTCTCAGGCTCCCCATGGTCCGGAGTCGCACTCTCAAGAGCACGTCTGAGGTTGTCCGTGGGCGACAAAAGATCCCGCGCAAATCCGGTAATGGCGAATTTCAGAGTTTCTTCCCGTTCCCGCTCCGCCCGTTTGCGGTAGTTTTCAAGATCAGCTACGGCACGCAGCAGCTGATCTTTGAGCTGTTGGATTTCGGTTTCTTGAGACTCTTCCTGTGTTGGCGTGGTATCATTTACCTGTGTTTCAACCGGGGTCTCATCTTTATGCTTTGTCATCTGTTATCCTATTGTCTTCCCTATTAATTTGGCGGTGTAATCTACCATAGAGATAACCCGGCCGTAATTCAATCGTGCAGGCCCGATCACTCCAATGGCGCCAATCACGCGGCCATTCTCTGATGAATATGGGGAGACAATGAGCGAACATCCAGAGAGTTTGAAAATATTATTTTCAGCGCCAATGAAAATCTGCACCCCATCGGCCGCAATGACTGCATCCAGAAGCTCCAGAAGATCCTTTTGTGTATCCAAGGCTTCAAACAAACTGCGCACCAGATTGAGCTCCTCCATATGACGCACATCTTGGAGGAGATTCGCTTGCCCGCGAATAATCAGGGAATGCGAGGTCCCTGCCCAGATGGCCAAGCCATTTTCGACAACTTCCGTGGTCAGAAGGTCGAGCTGGGTCTTCTGAGCTTCTAATTCCCCTAAAATATGAGCCTTGGCCTCCCGCAAGGTTTTGCCAGCCAATCGACTGTTCAAGTAGTTTCCCGCTTCAATGAGACTGGAAGGAGGCAGGCCGAGCGGGGCCTCAATGATACGATTTTCAACCAGTCCATCCTCTGTAATGAGGACCACAAGGACGCGTCCCGGCGCTAAAGACACAAACTCCACGTGCTTCAGAATGGCTTCTAATTTAGGAGCCAACACAAGACCTGCACAGCGACTCAATCCACACAACGCTTGGGTCGCATCCTCGAGCACATCGGCCATACTTTTGTTGAGGGTCTGGCAACGTCCCTCAATGGCTTCTCGTTCCTGGGGCGTTAGATCCCCAATCTCAAGAATCCCGTTCACAAACAAACGCAACCCCGCCTCTGTCGGCAAGCGCCCTGCGGATGTATGGGGGGCGTACAGCAATCCCGCACCCTCCAAATCCGCCATGACATTGCGAATCGTGGCGGATGAAAGAGAGGTCTCAAGCCGACTGGAGAGATTTTTCGACCCAATCGGTTCCCCTGTTTGCACATAAGCATCCACAATGTGGCGGAACACTTCCCGGGAGCGGTTATCTAAATCTTCGAGTTTTGTCATAACGGTGTGCCTGTTAACCTCTCTTTGTCATGGCGGGGTGGGGGCAAAAAAGCAAGAAGAAAAAGGTGTCACATCGGCGAATTTTCTTGCAAATCCCAAAGAATAATGCGATCCTCTTGAGGGAGAGGGAGGCGTTCGCCTAAAGACAATCAAGGATTTCCATGACGCTTCACACAACAGACGTTGCCATCATTGGGGCAGGCCCTGTGGGCCTTTTTGCCATCTTTGAGTGTGGCATGATGCGACTCAAGTGTCATGTCATCGATACACTGGAGATGGTGGGGGGACAATGCACGGCTCTTTATCCGGAAAAGCCGATTTATGATATTCCTGGCTTTCCGAAAATTATGGCGGAAGACCTGATCAAAAATCTCGAAGCCCAAGCGGCTCCTTTTGATCCGGTGTATCATCTCAATCAACAAGTGGTGGGCCTCACACAAACAGAGGGCGGCTGGCGTCTGGAAACTTCCGCTGGCACCCAAATTGATGCCAAGGCCGTTTTGATTGCCGCAGGTGTGGGGGCCTTTGGCCCGAATCGCCCACCCCTCGAAGGACTGGAAGCCTTTGAAGGGAAAAGCGTTTTTTACTATGTTAACAACCGCGAATCTTTTCGTGACAAGCGGTTGGTGATTGCAGGGGGAGGCGACTCGGCCGTGGATTGGACTTTGTCCCTTTCTGAAATTGCCAAAAAGATCACCGTAGTTCACCGCCGGCCTAAATTTCGTGCCGCCCCTGAAAGCGAAGCCGCCCTTCATAGCCTTGCCAAAGCAGGTGTTATTGATTTAGCCATTCCTTATCAACTCGAAGGACTCTCTGGCGCAGAAGGTCTCCTTGAAACTGTCATCCTCAAATCTCTTGAAGGCGAGATACGGGAAGTGCCTGCGGATGCCCTTCTTCCTTTTTACGGACTTGCAACCAACCTCGGCCCCCTCGCCCAGTGGGGTCTTGCCGTTCATGCCAACCATATTACGGTGGTCCCTGAAAGTTGCGCAACCAATCTTCCGGGAGTCTATGCGATCGGCGACATTGCCACCTACCCCCATAAGTTGAAACTCATCCTCACCGGGTTTGCCGAAGCCGCCCAAGCGGCCCACGCCCTGCGGTCTTTCATCCATCCGAATGAAGCCTACCACTTTGAATATTCGACAACCAGTGGTGTGCCGGGCGTATAAGACATGCCTTGCGAATAAGACTTGCGAAAACCGCAGAATTTCTCTAGAACCCAAACAGAAGCCGAAGTAGCTCAGTCGGTAGAGCAACTGATTCGTAATCAGTAGGTCGGGTGTTCGATTCACCTCTTCGGCACCAGGGAATTCCTCAATTTTTCTAGCATCATACATCTTCTTCAAAAAACACTTTCGCCAAACTTTCGCCAGAAGAAAATAAATCCAATTATCTTTGATACTCTCGGCAGAGGGTGACCAGGCTGTCTATTTAGATAATTTACCCCTAAAGCTCTCTATATTTGGATCAGATGGATTGAGCTTCCACACTCTTGACACATTTTTATCAGCCGGTATGATGGTCGCATATATTCACCGGGGGTGCTGATCTTTGAGATCGGCTGAGAAAAACCCTTAGAACCTGCACTGGATAATACCTGCGGAGGGAGTGTGAAGCGAGACAACCTGCCTCACGCTCACTTTGTGGCGCGGGTATATTTCCTTGCTTTGCGTCCTCCGCTCAACAGAGTTGAGGACGAAAATGAAGCCATCCTTTCTGAAGCTCATGCTTATCACCCATCGGGGCAATACGCCTCTTGATGAGTACCTCTCCTTTGTTAGAGCCTGCGCTGCCTCTGGCGTTACCTCTGTGCAGTTACGCGAGAAGAACCGTTCTTTTCCAGAATTACTCGAATTTGGAAAGAAACTGCAAGATATCCTCCGCTCCTTCTCAATTCCCCTGATTGTCAACGATGATCCTGACCTTGCCTTGGCGCTTGATGCAGAAGGGGTACACTTGGGCCAAACGGACGGAGATGTGAGGATTGCGCGGCAGCGCCTTGGAGAAAATAAAATTATTGGAGTGAGCGTCACCTCGCTTGCAGAGCTCCAGCATGCAAATACACTCCCAATTGATTACATTGGCCTTGCCCCTATTTTCCCAATCCAAAGCAAAACACAAACTGCCCCTCTCTTGGGATATGAGGGAGTGCGACGTTTTTCTCGTCTGTCCAAGCATCCCATTATCGCTGTGGGAGGAATCACGGAGGCGTGTGCGCGTGAGGTTATGAAGGCAGGTGCACAGGGAATTGCAGCGATTGGTGCCTTCCATCGTGCTTTAGATCTCACGCTTACGACACAACGATTGCGGGACATTATTGATGGAGAACGCTTATGAAATACAAATGCTTATCCATTGCCGGATTTGATGGGTCAGGAGGCGCGGGCCTGCAAGCTGATCTCAAAACCTTTTCAGCTCTGGGCTGCTATGGCATGACCGTGCTGACAGCCCTGCCTATTCAGAATACCTGTGGCGTGCGAAAGTGTTACGATATTCCTCTTACTGCCATTGAAGACCAGCTGGAAGCGATTTTTGAGGATATCCTTCCTGAGAGTATCAAAGTGGGAATGCTCTTTTCGACTCCGATTATCGAGAAGGTGGCGAGTTTTCTGGAGAAACATGCATCTCATATCCCCCTCGTTCTTGATCCCGTCTGTGTTGCGAAAAGTGGGGATCGCCTCCTTTTGCCGGATGCTATCGGTGTCCTAAAAGAAAACCTTATTCCTCTCAGCACAATACTCACCCCCAACCTCCCAGAAGCTTATGAGTTGGTGGGGAATGCTGAATCCATGGAAGAGCTGGGCGAACGGCTACTCGCCTTGGGCCCGCAAGCTGTTCTTTTGAAAGGCGGGCACGGAGAGGGCCCTCAGTCCAACGATCTGTTCATGGATCAAAAGGGTTCCAAGCAATGGCTCGAAGCAGAGCGTATCCAATCCAACAATACTCATGGAACTGGGTGTACGCTGTCAGCCGCTATTGCAGCTTATCTTGCCCAAGGTCTAGCGCTCATAGAGGCCTGTATCCTCGCCAAACGTTATCTGTCTAACGCCATACTGGGATCAAAAGACCTTGTGATTGGAAAAGGACATGGCCCCGTCCATCATTTTCACAACCTATAGGAGATCAAAATGTCGCTATCACAAAAAGCTTGGGAACTTTCAGCGCCCATCATCACCGCCATCAAAGACCATCCCTTCAACCAAGAGCTAATGGCAGGATCTCTCAGACAAGATATTTTTGCCTATTATATCGAGCAAGACAGTCTCTATCTTCAAGATTTTTCCAGAAGCCTCGCCCTCATTGCGTCCAAAATCCCGCTTCCTTATGTGCGACGATTTTTGAGATATTCTGAAGGGGCACTCATTGCAGAACAAGAGGTCGTGCATCAATTTTTTAGGAATACGTTTCATTTTCATGAGACGGGAGGCCTCACGCCGGCGACGTTGAGTTATACGAGTTTCCTCCTCCGGATGTGTGCCCAGGAACCTGTGGAGGTTGCTCTTGCAGCGCTCCTCCCTTGCTTTTGGGTGTATCGGGAAGTGGGCCTCTGGATCGCCCAACATGCCGACTCCGCCAATCCCTATGCGCGTTGGATTGACACCTATTCCGGAGATGAATTCGGAGCCTCTGTCACAGAGGTTATCGGGATCTTTGATGCTCTTGCTGAAAAGGCCTCTGAATCCCTTCAGAAAAAAATGTTAGAGGCCTTCTATAAAAGCACCTGCTTGGAATGGCATTTTTGGAATGACGCCTATCACAAGACAACCTTCGATGACGTTAGGAGGGTCGCATGAGGCAAAATCCCCGCTTTGGAATGCTCTTGGGGAATGCCATTGAGCATTATGATCTGTCCCTCTATGCTTATTTGGCGCCCTTTCTCGCCCCTGCTTTCTTCCCAACCCATGATCCGACCGTGGGGCTTCTGCTAATCTATCTGCTGGTACCCATTGGATTTATCGCACGTCCCCTTGGGGCTTATCTCATTGGAAATATTGGAGATTATGTGGGGCGCAAACGCGCCCTCGTGATCTCGATTATGGGTACAGGAATTGCCACATTTACGATCGGATGCCTGCCACCCTATACTGAGATCGGGGTGGTAGCACCCCTTTTGCTGGTGGTGTGTCGTAGTTTTCAATCCTTTTTTGTGGGCGCTGAATTTAATGGGGGAGCGATTTGTGCCCTTGAACACACCTCACCAAAACGCCACGGAATGATCAGTGGCCTCTATTGCGTGGGCAGTGTGGTAGGCATCTTAGCTGCCTCCCTCGCAGCGTGGTTAGTCTCGTGTTATCCAGCCCTTACCTGGCGATTTCCCTTTTTTCTGAGCTTCTTGACGGCTCTTATTGCCCTCTATTTACGCAGCACGATGACGGACCTCCCGCTTAAAGAATCGGTGAGTCAGGCCAAAATTTCCCTCACGCAACTCCTCTCGCTTTATCGTATCGACTTCCTACGCGTAATCGGGGTGTCCGGCCTCTTTTATACAGTGTATGCGATTCCCAGCATTTTCTTAAATGCCTATGTGCCTATGATCTCGGATGTGAGCCTAGAAAGCATGATGCTCCTCAGCAGTGTGGGACTTGTGATCTATATGGGCTCTCTGGCAACATTTGGAGCTCTCTCCGATATCGTGTCTTGCGAAAAGATTATGAAAATTAGCGCCCTTCTGATTCTTGTCCTGAGCTATCCTCTCTTTTTCCTGCTTTACGATATCTCCATCACAAAAATCCTTATCTTTAAAGGAATTTTCGCCATTCTTGCTGGCGCCTTTAACGGAAGCTTCCACGCTTGGGTCCTCCCTCTCTTTCAATATGACCACCGCTATCGCGGAATCTCGCTCGGCTATTCATTAGGATCTCAACTAATCGGAAGCAGCGCCCCAGCTATTTGCTTATGGATGTGGTCCCAAACTCATTTTGTGCCTGCTCCTGCTTTTTACCTCATGTTTTGTAGTTTTACTGGGTTGGCCTGTGTGAGTAGGGTGCGGATGAAGCAGCAGGTGGAGGCTGTGTGAACACAAGTGGATCGAGTAAAATCAGGTTTATTCCTCATCCAGCATCTCTATAATCTCAGGATAATCATTGGCAAGATCCAAAATAAGCGCAACTAACTCTTGTTTTGTTTGTTTTAAAAGAGTCCTTTCGATGCTCTGGCAATGAGCTGCTCGTGTTGTGTATTGCCTGGAAGGCGTGTAGTGCGCTTGCTGCATGACAGCAAATCCAGTGGCCGCCATATGCTTGCAAGGCCCAAAATCCTCAAATGCTGGACAGCTACAGGTCCCCTTCAAGAAATTTCCCTCACGCATGAGGGCAACCTTGTATAGGCGTGTGCCCATCGCACTGGCTTTGACCTGCGTTGAGGTGATAGATAGCAGCTCAACAAGACCTTCCATAAAATATTGATTGCCTCGAGAAAGGTATGGCTCATCAATGAGCGTGCGTAATTCATCCAGCGTAATTTTCATTCTTCTCCTCTAACAAGGTCTTATCCCACAGATGAGGTCATGGCCCCCTACGGCTGCAGTCTTTCACAATGCCAGCCATGTTCGCTGCGATCATAACGTAATCTTTTGTGAAAACGATCCTGGCTCCCTTGCCAGAATTCGATTGCTTTCAAAGCAATGTGGTAGGCATGCCACCCCGTAGGGCGATCAATAATCTGCGCTCCCTCAACAAGGTAAAGAATCTCATTGCGTAATTCTTGTTCATTCAGCAAAGGAGTGCTTTGGGTGGAAAGAACGGCAACAGCTTGCGCTTCGCGCGT